>Ga0315909_10001372_pt1 | contig 32948 bp, 34 predicted proteins | sample LakEriMetagenome_11_FD_203527 | JGI IMG/M metagenome (GOLD analysis project Ga0315909, IMG submission 203527) | Freshwater fungal communities from buoy surface, Lake Erie, Ohio, United States - Buoy 2 MA125 | ecosystem: Environmental > Aquatic > Freshwater > Lake | place: USA: Lake Erie, Ohio... | reverse complement strand
CGGCCTGCTCGCGGGGCAGGGCCTTGTTCACGCCCCACTCCACGGGCTCCCACAGGGGGAAGCGGCAGCGCCGGCCCAGCAGCGTGCGGATGGAGCCGTTGGAGGCGGGGTGCTCGATGCGCTTCATAACAGCGTCCACGGTGCCTTTGAGGAAGGGGACCTTGCTGTGGAAGGTGCCGATGAGCTCGCTGGCCTCGTCCAGGGGCAGGTCCAGCTGCTGCGCGAGCTTGGCTTTGCCCATGCCGTACATCAGCCCCAGGCCGATGGTCTTGGCAGCCTTGCGTTTAATGCCGGCCAAGTCGGCCACCATTTGGTGGAAGTCGGTGTCAGGGTTATCCCTATACGCCTGTGCCATCTTCTCCGCACCGGGCAGGCCCAGGAGCGTGGCATAGTGCACCAATAAGCGCGGCTCTTGCGAGGAGAAGTCGTTGGCGGCCCATTGCTGGCCCTCTTCGGGCAGGAACAGGCCTCGCACCATGGGGCCGATGACGGGGTGGCGCGCGGGCACTTGCTGCAGGTTGGGGTTGGCGGCTGACAAGCGCCCGGTCACCGCGCCGCCGTCTTCGTTGCGCATTTGGTTGAAGTGCGTGTGCAGCCGCCCGTCCTTGGCGCTGTGCTTCAGGTAGGGCTCCAGAAAGGTGCCGTGGGTCTTTTGGTACTCGCGCGCCTCCAGGATCATCTTGGCCATGGGGTGCTCGTGCGTGTCCAAAAAGCTCTTGGTAAAGCTCGGTGCGCCGGCCGCTGTCTTGGGGTACTGGATGCCCATGCGGTCAAAGGCCGCAGCGATGGACTGGGCGGCCCAGATGTCCACGGTCATGCCCGCTTGGCTCTTCAAATACTTCAGGATGTCGGCTTCTTTTTGGCGCATCTCAATGAGGTTCTTCTCGCATTTGACGCGATCAAAGTTGATGCCCTTCAGGGTAATGTCCACCAGCACCGGCAGCACCTCGGTCTCCATCTCAAAGATGGACTCGACCTCGTCTTTGCGCATGAGCGCGCGCAGGTGGTGCCACAGCTTCAAGGTGAGGGCAGCGTCTTGTTCGGCGTAGCCACCCACATGCATGGCGGGCAGCTTCCACAGCTCCTTCTTGGGGTGCACACCAAAGTCGGACGCGGCCTCCTTCAGGCCTTGCTCGCTCTTGGTCTCCTTCAGGTAGTCAAAGCCCAGGGCATTGAGGGAGTAGTTGAAGCGGTTCTCGTCCAGCACGGGTGCGGCCAGCATGGTGTCGTAGATGGTGCCGTTCACCTCGAACCCGGTGGCCCTGAGCCACCCGAGGTCGTAGGCGGCGTTGTGCATGATCTTGTCAGCAGGCGTTGCAAGAACATCCTTGACCCATCGCTCCACCAAGCGCTTGTCCAAGTTGCCGCCCCCAGCGTGAGCCACAGGGAAATAACCGGCCCAACCGTCCACGGCCACAGCATAGCCAACGATGTAGCCGTCGTTGCGAGGCCAGCCGGGGCCCAGGCTCTCCATGTTCGGGTCGCATGTTTCGAGGTCAATTGCAATCTCCTTGGCTTCGCTCAGGTTGGGGAAAATCTGCGGTGGCGTCCACTCCGAGATGCGCGGGAAAAGAGGCATGCTCCGGTTCATAGTCTGAACCCTTTCTGTTCGTTTTTCGGCAGCACGATGTGCAGCGTTTGTTTGGCGCGGGTGATGCCCACGTAGAGCAAGCGGTTGATGTCGTCCGAGTTCTTGTCGTACTCCTTGGCAGAGCGCGTGGACAAGTCGGAGAGCAGCAGGACGTTGTCGGCCTCGCCGCCCTTGGCACCGTGGATCGTGGAGAGCTTGATGGGCACGTGGCCCGTGAGCTTTGTGTTTCGACGCAGCAGCGAGATGAGGTAGTCGCGGCGGTCCTCACTGATCTTGGTCAGCGCTTTGTGCCAGATTTCTGTGCAAAGAAGTCCGTGCTTTTCTTTCAGCAGATCGAGTGTGTACAGCACAGCCGGGTCGGCGGTGCGCAGCATCTTGTGGCCGTGCTTGACGTGCTCACTGTCCAGGTACTTGTAGACCATCTTGACCACGGGGAACGGCACCTCGCCGCCCTTGCGCATCTTCTCCCACCCCAGCACAGCGGTGAGGACGTTCTCGCTCACGCTGCGTTGTCCGTGGCGCTCGAACAGCAGGCCTTGGCTCTTGATCCAGTCGTGCATGTCGGTGAGCATGTAGTTGGCGCTGGCCAGGATGAGCCAGTTGCCAGCGCTGATGTCGACTTGGCTGAAGTCGTTGTAGTAGCTGATGGAGCCCACCTCTTCGCGGGCCTTCCAGACCTTGGGCTGGCGCTGTTTGATGCGGTTGACCACTTGGTTGGCTAAGGCGTGGATTTTGGCGGGTACCCGGTAGGACTGATCAAGGACTCTGACATCACCCGGAAACCCCAGGAAGCTCGCAACGTCTGCTCCTGCCCAGGTATAGACGGCCTGGTCGTCGTCGCCTGCCAAAAAGCAGCGCTGGGCGCGCAACGCAAGTTGCTCGACCAGCCTCCACTGCAGCAAGGATAGGTCTTGTGCTTCATCAATGATCAGCGCCTGCAGCTTGGGCAGCCGTTCGGGCTCAAGCAGCACGTGCTCCAAGAGGTCGGTGAAGTCCAGCAGGCTGCGGGAGGTCTTGTAGTGCCTGTACGCACGCTCGACGTACTCAAAGTGAAACCACTCGATGGCCATCTTTGATTGGTTGTAGTGGGTCTTGAGGTCCATGCTCCGGATGCGGGCGATGTTGATCTCGTTCAGGATGGGGTTGTCGACCTTGACGGCAAACTCTTCGTCGCCGCTCTCAATGGCCAACTCGATGCCCGCCTCTTGCGCGAATTCGCGGTAGTGCTCGGGGGACATCATGTCCTTTTGGCTGATGGCCAGGCAGCGGTAGGCCAAGCTGTGCAGGGTGCGGAAGTACGGGAAGTCGGAGTCGGGGCGCAGGGCCGGGAACTTTTGGATGGCCCGGTCGCGCGCTTCGGTGGCCGCCTTCTTGGTGAAGGCGAAGTAGCCGATCTCCATGGGGTGCACGCCGCTGTCGAGCTCGGTCTCGACGATGCCCAAGAGGTACGTCGTCTTGCCGCTGCCCGGGGGTCCGAAGACCTTGGTGACGTTCATTCTTCTTCCCCATCATCGCTGGGCCAGTCCACGTCCCACTCGTCGTTGGGCCAGACCAGCACAGGCGTGCGCACGCCCATGTAAGCCCCTTCGATGTTGAACTCAATGTATTCGCGAGCGTCTTCAAAGCTCATGCCGTCGCGCTTCATCAAGGTCTCTCGAATTTTCTCCGCGTCGTACACCAGCACCGGGCGCTGGCTGCCGCCTTCGCCCCAGATCATGGCAGGGCCGAGGATCGCGTTGTCATGACCGTCAATTTTTAACATCAGAATGGGCTCCTAGTGTGGCGTTGCTCGGGGGTCTCAAACGGTGCGTCCTGTTGGCCAAAGCGCGGTATGGACCAGCAGCGCGCGGTGCGGTTTTTGAGGAACAGGCTGATGGGCTCGCCGCCGAGGTCGCGCAGGCGCTGCGCCATCTTGGGGTGCGTCATGCCCTTGAAGTTGTTGCGCGTGAGGTGCGCCTCCAGGTCCTTCATGCGGAAGTATGTGCGGGCCTTGTCGTCGTCGGTCCATGGGCGGCCCATGAGGATTTCGTCGCGGTCCATCGCTTGCTGCAAATGGGTGCAGAACTCCTCGAGCATGTCGTTGAAGCGCCCGGTGATGCTGGTGTCCTCGCTGGCCTCGGTGATCTGTTCGGTCTCCACCATTTCTTTGAGCAGCGCGTTGAGCATGCCTTCCCAGTCTTGCCTGCGCAAGGTGGGCGGCAGCAGGTTGATCTTCTCGACGCATGCCTTCTGAAATGCGGGCTGCGCAAAGAGGCTCTCAGTGTCCAGCTCAACGCGTTTGCCGTTGATGTCCAAGAACCACAGCGGAGGCTCGGAGTTGTATTTGGAGAGCGATGACATCTGCGGCGAGTCGGGTCCGTTGCCGCCGATGCCGTACTTGCGGGTGCGGCACAGGCCGCTGTTGCAAAAGCTGTTGAGCGGGGAGTCCTTGCATTTGTAGTGGTACTCCTTCTTCTGCAACTGCTTGACCACCAGCTGCACCTCGTTGTTGGGCAGGGGCGGCGAGACGTACTTCTGGTTGTGCTCGACCAGGGCATCGTCCCAGTGAATGGGGATAACCTTCTTCAGGTAAATGCCGATGTTGAAGAGCGCGTTGTTGCGTGTGCCTTCGGGCACGCCTTGTGCACACAGCGCTTGCAGGCACGGTGGGCCGTCCTTGATGGGATGGTCAGGGGCCTTAGGCTCCTCGGGGAACTGCAGGTCGGGGTCTTGCACCCACTGCTCGTACAGCGCGTAGAACTCTTCAAGTGTGGCGGCGGTGCCGTCGTCCTTGATGGCGTAGCGCATGGTCTGATCGCCACCGAAATACGGCAGGTTCAGGAAGTTGCCCGTGTCGCCACGGTCAACCAAGATTTCGGATTGCTTGGGGAAAATCTCACGCCCGGCTTCGCCCAACAGGGCCGCGCAGGCTTTGAGGTAGCGCTGCATGTTGGCAGCGGCGATAGGGGCCTTGGTGAACAAGAACACGTGCGCGCCACCAGACTTGCTGCGGCACACCACCATGGGCAGGTTCAGGCTGCGGACCTTTTTGATCAGGCCTGCGTGGTCCAGTGGGTACTGGTCGATGTCAACGCAGCCCCAGATGCAGGAGTTGTCTGCGCGGATGGGGATGATGCCCAAACTCGGCTCCACCCCTTGTAGATGCTTGGTCCAAAGGTCATCGGTTGGCGGCTTGCGCACAACGACGGCCTTGCCCGCCTGCTTACCGTCTCCACGAGACGATTCAATTTTGTATGTTCCGTAGGCAATATCCAGGCCGGAAAAGATCGCCTTGAACCGGGTGATGTCGGTCATTTCTTCTTTCTACGATAGGTGGGGGACACGGAGCGGTTTACTAGCCGCCCCTCGCCACGGTAATTGCAAGTCCCGTGAACAGGAGGGTTGGCCAAGGTCGAACACATGCTGAATCCGGAGAATCCGACGAGCCGCATGTGTCCCCCAAAACTCAGAAGGGTGCGGGACCGTTGCCTGCTGCGCCTGTCTCACCTTCGTGTTTAACTTTCACATCACCTGCGCCGACCGACTGTGCAAACGCCTTGGCAGCGTTGTAGATGTCGGCGGACTCAACGGGACCGGTGCGCTCGACTTCCCAACCAAACCACTTGCCCTTGTCGTTGGACTCGGCCACGGTGGACAGGCGGTACATCTGGCTGTACATCGGAGGCGTGAACAGGCCGTTCTTACCCGAGAGCTTAACCGACTGCATCATGCTGTTCCACTTGCGGCTTTTCTTGAGCTGCGTGGACTTCATGGTGATGAGGGCTGGCTCGGGAAAGCCCGATTCGCTGATCATCATCACGTAGTAGTTGGCCGTGTTTTCGATGTAGTTGCCGTTGTCGAGGTAGTCCTTGTTGTCGCCCGGCTCCTTGTGGGTCTGGGACAGGATGTCGCTCGTGGCCGGGTAGATGTGCACGGGTGCACCGCTGCCGCTGCCGCGTGGTGCCCACTCGATGTACTGGCGCACGTAGGCGCAGGGTACAACGGCCAGGCCCCGTTTGCCGTCAAACAGTTCACCGGTGACGGTGTTCAAGACCATGCCTGGCAAGGCACCGTCCACTTCACCGACTTCGGGGCTGGTGCTGGTGAGCAAGCGCAAGAAGGGCAGTGCGTAGTCCTCTTGCGTCATGCCGTCAAAGCCGGCACCTGCGTCCTTCTCAATGTCACCCATGATTGCCAATGCGGTGTTGGCGTTCTTTTCCGCGATTTCAGTTTTAGCCATGATCCGTTTTCCTTGTTTCAGTTTGATTTGATGACAGCTTTTTGGCCAATGAATACGCCAAAGAGCTCAGTGTCGACAACTTCACCCTTCTCGACACGTTCCTTGACCCAGGCCTTGAGGGTCTGGGGTTCTATCTTCTGGGCTTGCTCGAATGGGTACCCGTTCTCGCCCAGCAGATTCAGTAGACGAGCAGAGAGCTCGTCCTCGCCGCGTCCAAAACGAACGCTGACGGTGTTCTTGATGATGTCGTCAAAGCCGTGGTCACGCAGCCATTGGTAGGCTTCGGACTGGCGAGCCTTGGAGATGCTTGCGCCGTAGTAGGGCTTGATGTCAATAGACGAGCCATCCTCCATCACAAACTTCTTCATGCCCGACTCGGCCATGGCCTCAGGTATGGTCTGCTCGGTGAGCTTGCGGTACTGGTCGTTGCGCTCGGAGAGCGATTCTTCCAGCTCGGCAATTTCTTTCTCAAGCAGCTTGGCGCGACGAGCCAGTCCAGCAATGCCGGACACCTGTTCGTCAGAGACCTTCAAGGCCCCTGCGTCGTCTTCAAATAAAGTCGTAAGACTCATCAACTTCTCCTTTCTTGAACAAATCAACCTCCAGCGGAATGTAGCGCCGTTCGCGCTTGTCCCACTTGAGGCACTTAAAGCGGCCACTGTTTTTAGAGGCAGCTACTGCACAGGCGATGCCTATGGCAGATGGGTCACCGATGAGGAGCAGGAAGTCCTCGTCGGTAAATCTCTCCAGCTTGCGCTGAATGCGGCGGACCGTGGGCACAACGGAAAAAGCAATCTGCGCGTTGGGCGGCAGAATAATCTCGATTGAGCCGAAGTCAAGGGCGCTAACGATGTTGTGTTGCGTGGTCTCTTGGACGACGTAAACCTTTGGCACGTGAAATTCTCCTTTCTGAATCTGAGGGGCCAGTGTACACTACCTTTTCAGGAAAATGCAACTCCTGCCAGAAAGAAGATTCAATGGACCATTTTTTAGCCACCTACCCCTTTAAAAACAAGCCCTTTGTTCACCAACAGGCTTACCTCCAACGCTTTTGGGAGTTCCCTGTGGCCGCGCTGTTCGCGGACATGGGCACTGGCAAGAGCTTCATGCTCATCAACAACGTGGCCATGCTCTATGACAAGGGCAAGATCAACGGGTTCTTGATCGTGGCACCCAAGGGGGTGTACCGCAACTGGTACGACACCGAAATCCCCAAGCACCTGCCCGAGCACATCGTCTACCGCATGGCGATCTGGAACCCCACGCCGCGCAAGGCTGAGCAGCAGGCCATGGACGAGCTCTTCACCGTGACAGAGGACTTGAAAATCCTCGTCATGAACGTGGAGGCCTTCAGCACGGCCAAGGGCACCGCCTACGCCAAGCGCTTCCTGCTCGTGCACAACGCCATGATGGCGATCGACGAGAGCACCACCATCAAAACGCCCGGCTCTGCGCGCAGCAAGAACACCGAGAAGGTGGGCCGTGGCGCGCGGTTCCGGCGCATCCTCACAGGCTCCCCGGTCACCAAGAGCCCGATGGACCTGTACCAGCAATGCGCATTCTTGTCCGATGGCTGCTTGAACGTGAGCAGCTACTACGTCTTCCAGGCCCGCTACGCGGTCACCGTGGAGCGCCAACTCAACACGCATACATTCAAACAAATCGTGGGCTACAGGCGCTTGGATGAGCTCAAGGAAAAGCTCGACCGCTTTGCCTACCGCGTGAAGAAGGAGGAGTGCTTGGACCTGCCCGACAAGCTCTACGTCAAGCGCGAGGTGGACCTCACACCTGAGCAGCAGAAGGCCTACAACGAGATGAAGGCCTTTGCGATGGCGCAGATTCAGGGCGGTTTGGTGAGCACGGTCAACGCCCTCACCCAGCTCATGCGGCTGCACCAGATCGTGTGTGGCCACGCCAAGCTGGACGACGGCACGGTCATTGAGCTGCCCAACAAGCGCTTGGACGAGCTGATGGCGGTGGTGGAAGAGACCGACGGCAAGATGATCATCTGGGCCAACTACCGTCACGACCTTGAGGCCATCCGCGTGGCCTTGGCCAAAGAGTACGGCATGAACAGCGTGGCGCTGTACTACGGTGACACGGGCTCGGAGGAGCGCCAGCGCATCGTCAACGACTTCCAAGACCCTGAGAGCGACCTGCGCTTCTTCGTTGGCAACCCCAGCACCGGTGGCTACGGTTTGACGCTCACGGCGGCCAACACGATGGTCTACTACAGCAACAGCTTTGACCTGGAAAAGCGCCTGCAGTCCGAGGACCGCGCACACCGCATCGGCCAGACCAAGAACGTGACCTACATTGACCTGATCGCGACGGGCACGGTGGACGAGAAGATCGTCAAGGCGCTGCGTGCAAAGATCGACATCGCAACCCAAGTGCTCGGGGAGGACATCAAGTCATGGCTGATCTGATCCCCTGGTCCAACCGCTTCGTGTACGAAAAAGTGGAGCGGATCGACACGTCAGCAGGACGTGTTTACGCTTTGCCGGATGGCGTACACGTGCCCTCGGTGACCACCATCTTGGACCGCACCAAGGACAAGGCCGCGCTCAAGGAGTGGGCTGACAGGGTTGGCCAAGCGGAGGCCGACAGGCAAAAGGAGCAGGCGGCCTACATTGGCACACACATGCACACAACATTGGAGTGCATTCTCAGTGGGGACCCGTTGCCCGTGGGCCGTGATTGGCAAGCCTTGAAGGGCCAGGAGATGGGCTTTCGCTTGGCCAACCGGTACTTCGGGGAGGTGTCCGAGATTCACGGCTCGGAGGTGGCGCTGCACTACAACCAGCGCTACGCAGGCTCAACCGATTTGGTGGCCACGTACCGTGGTCATCTGGCCATCGTCGACTTCAAGCAGTCGGTCAAGCCCAAGCGCTACGAGTACATCACCGATTACTTTCACCAGCTCGCGGCCTATGCCACGGCGCACGATTCGATGCACGGCACCGACATCAACTTTGGCGCTGTGCTGGTGGCGGTGCAGGATGGCACCACGCAGGAGTTCACCATCGCAGGGCGCGAGTGGCTGAACTTCAAGGCGCAGTGGATGGAGCGCCTATTGCGTAGCGAACAGCAGCCTTAGAAGACGCCGCCGGTGCGGGTTGGGCCGGGCTGCTGCTGGGGCTGTTGTTGAGTTGCGGACGCAGACGGGCCTCCACCGAACAGGTTGGCGCTGGTTTGCCCAACGGCGTTTGACAGGTTTTGTCCCATGCCAGCGTTCATGTTTGACTGCATTGGCGCGGGCTGCTGCATGTTCGAGAACATGTTGCTCTGGCCAAAGCCGGTGGACTGATTCTGAGCGGGCTGCTGCATGTTCGAGGACATGTTGAGCTGGTTCCTGGGGTTGTATTGGGTGGCCTGCATGAAGGCAGCTTGCGTGGGAGACTGCTGCGGTACTGCGGGAGCCCCCATCGCTTGTCCAAATCCCAAGCCGGCATTCATTACTCCCTGTCCGGGCATAAAAGACGGAGGATAAGCCGAGGAGCCTTGTGTAACGTCGAATGCCTCCTGTGCGCGCTGTTGAGGCTGACCGCCCAGTCCAATTAGTTGACCCGCTTGGTTGAGAGGCGCAGGCGGAGTGAAGCCCCCGACCAAGTTGCCCGCCATGCCTTCTATGGGCCGGAATGGCTCGACTTGTTGCGGAGGAGCGCCGCTAGGCAGGCCCCTCGGCCCCGTGAAGCCGGGAGGTGGACCACCAAGGCCTATGTCACGTGGCAAGCCGATCTGAGGATTGTTACCCATGTATTTTCTATAGGCCTCGTCTTGCGCTCTACCTACTGACCCGGAGCTTATGTCCCCAAAGTACGGAGAGTTGTACATGTCCATAGTGGCAGGTCGTCCTGAGGTGCTGTCTATAAATGCTCGGTACTCAGGGGAGCTAAAAAAAGCATTGTTTTCGGGTACTCTTTGTTCAGGAAAGGCCGGCATGCTGGGCATTTCACGATCAAAAGGATTGCCCGTGTTTGGCAGACTACCCCTCGGCCCCGTGAAGCCGGGAGGTGGACCACCAAGGCCTATGTCACGTGGGGGGAGGTTCCCAGGAAAGGAGCCTAGTCCTTGAATCTGTTGCTGACCGCCAGTCATCGTTGCAGCCATTTGAGCGCGTTGCTGCGCAACTTGTTGTTGGGCTTGGGCTTGGGCTACGGTTTGTAACTGAGCGGCGCGTTGAGCGCGTTGCTGCGCAGCTTGTTGAGCTGCCGCCCGTTGTTGGGCTTGGGCTACGGCTTGTAGCTGTGCGGCGCGTTGGGCGCGTTCCTGTGCGGCTTGTTGAGCTGCGGCCCGTTGAGCTGCGGCTCGTTGCTGTGCGGCGCGTTGCTGTGCGGCGCGTTGTGCTTCTGCTTTTTTAACAGCTGCCAACTGGCTCTTAGCGGGTGTGGGTCTTACGGTAGCCATTTGGAGTGTCCTTACTGTGCAGGGGTGTTGGAATTATTGACCATCGGGCTGACGGTGTCAAAAGGAAACAGCGATTGATACATCGAGCGGGCGTTGCCCGGTGTCGGTGCTCCGGCTGACGGGGCAGCAGGCTTCGGCGTGGCCGCGTTGGCGTTCATGCCAGGAAAGCCCCGGGTGCTGGGTGCAACGGGCAGTTGGCGCAGCTGACGTGCTGCTTGGCCCTGGACCGTGAACGGCGGCTGGTTGCTCGCCACGGGCTCGGGCTGTGGCTCTTCGTACGTGGCGTAGTTCAGGCCAGCGGACACCAAGTAGCCATGCAGCTGACGGGCGATGTTGAGCTTCTCGCGTTCGGTCTTACCTTTGCGCAGCAGCAGCGCGGCAAAGTCGGGGTCCTGCGCGGCGCGCTCGAGCAGCGCAATGGTGTTCATACCGGGCATCTTGTCGAAGATTGAGCGCACGGCTTTGGAGCCGGCAGCAGCTGCGATCAGCGTGCCCGGGCCACTGGGAGCAGCAGTAGCACCGATGCGAGCACCGATGATGCGTTGGGCCAACTCAGAGACAGCGTCGCTGCCTGCCACCACGTTGTCCATGGTGCGGTTGCTGGCCATGGCCTTCTCGATGCGGATCATCGGATCGATCAAACGCTTGATGTTCTTCATCTCCGTCAACGTCATCGCGCCGTTGGCACGCATGATGTTGACCAAGGACGGCTGGTTTGGCGCGAGAGGCTTGAAGAACGCGTCTTCGAACGCCTGTGGGCTGAACTTGCCGCCGGCCGTGGTGGCCTTGGTGTAGGCGTAGTCGTACAGCGAGGATTTCAGACCGCGAACGGCAGCGTCGCCGCCTTTGTTGGCCATCTCAACCACATTGCGCATGCTGCGAACGGGCGTGCCGCTGTTGAGGATGTTGCCAATGGCAATGCTGGGGCGCTCGTCGCCGGCCTTGAGAATCGAGGCAAACGCGTACTGGTCAGCCGCGCGCTTCATCAGGGCGCTGTTCTGGTTCTGGACCATGCGGAAGGCGTTCTCGGCCTTGACAGCGTCGGTCAAATCGCCGGTGATGCCCAGCTTGTCCAGCATGGGCTTGTTCTCGGCCACGAACTTGTTGAGCTTGGTGGTGTTCAGGCGCGTGACTTCACGGCCCGTGGCCGGGTCAAACGTGGTGTCAATGGCGGCGGCCGCACCCATGCGCAGAACACGCTGGTGGGCGTCGGCCAAGGAGGCGGCACCTGTTCGCGACATGTCGGCAGCAGGCTTGAGGGCCTGGGCCTGCGGGCTGTCTTTGCCGAATCGGCGAACGGCGTCGTCGTAACGACTGGACATGAACTTGACGGCGTCTTCCAGCTCGTTCATGCGCATGGCCGTGACGTCGGCGTTGGCACCAAAGGCGCGAGTCACCAGGATTTCAGCAGGCAGGCGCTCAGCGCCAGTGCGAGCAAGGTCTCCGGTCTCCGATGCGGTCTTGGCAAAGGTGCGGGTGAAGACGTCGTTTAACGACTTGGAGAAGTTGCGTGCCTCGTCAAACTCAGGGTTCTTCAGCGCGTTCAAGTCCTGCAACATGCCTTCGGCCATCGTGCCGTAGAAGTTGGCGTTGTTCACGTCACCTTTGCCGGCGGCCTCACGTGCCATCTTGAGCAACGTGGAGCGGTAGTTCACCAGCTCGTCCACGCCCAGCGTTTTGACCTCTGGCATAAACCGCGATGGCACCTGACGGGTTTCTCGGTACTCAGCGGTCAAGCGGCCTGCCCGGAACTTCTGCACAGCCTCTTTGTCAACGCCCATCGCCTCCATGATCTTGCGAACAGGAGCAGGAACAGCGTCGTCGTACAAGGCGTCGCCAACACTGGCAGCACGCTTGAGGAAGTCATTGGCGGTGTTGGAGGGGGCCACAGAGGGCGCGACAAGAATCTGCTCACTAAAGGTTTTGGTGACGGGCCTGCCGTTGAAAGGGTTGACGCCCACCTTGACAGTTTTCTGCACCGTTTTGTCAACAGGCGCGGTCAGCTTGTCCAACGCGCTTGTCCACAGCTGGGACTCGTAGTCGCGCGCTTGGCGCAAAGCGGTCTCGGTCTCGCCTTTGATGATGGCACCAATCTGCTGGCGCGCTTCCGGCGTGTCCCGTGTGATGCGAGAAATCTTCGCCGCAGCGTTGGCGTCAGCCACAGCCAAACGACCGTCGATCATCGACGTGAACATGTTCTCTTGCAGGCGCGCGGCCATGACCAATGCGTCTTGCGTGCCGATGCTCTTAAGTCGATCGGTCAACAACTGGTAGGCCAGTTTTGCCTGGCGGCCCTGCTCTTGGCTCTCGCCCAGGAACTGAGCGTGGGCCTTGCCCAGCGCAGTCTCCATCTCGGTCAGCGCCAAGCTGCCGGTCTTCTGTGCAGAAGTTGGGGTGATGCGGCGCGAGCCAGGAGTACCCAACTGGTCGATGGGCATCTCCGCTTCCAAGCGGCGAATCAGCGTGGGAATGTCCTCGCCGGACTCTTCAATGATGGTGTACAGGCGGTTCGCGGCCCGTGCTTCGCGGGACCCGGCGCTGAAGCTGCCAGCGATCTTGCGAACGCCATCGGCAATCGTGGCGCTGCCGTTGATCACGAAGCGGCCAGGGGAGAAAAAGCCACCGGTGACTTCGCCCACGAACCGAGTGCCGGGAGCGCCGGGGTCGACAGCCTCGGCAACGCCTGCACCAACACCTGAACCCGCTGCGCCGGAGAGTTCAGCGGCGACGTAGGTCTTGGGATTGCGAATGGCGCTTTCGCGGGCGGCGTTCAGGAAGTTGGCCACACGGTTGCCCGTCATCGGGGGCAGTGCGGGCGCCACAAAAAGGAATGGGGTGGCTCCGCCGAACGTCTTGCCGCCTTCGCGGTAGGGGATAAGAGACGGGTCGGTAGGCTCTGGCAAAAGGGACGTAAAGCCCTCTTCTGCCTGTTTGCCAGCATAGTAGCCGCCAATCCCGCCCAAGACCATGCCGCCGATAGCAGGAATTGGACCACGTGGAATACCCGCCTTCAGGCCCGTCAGCGCACCCGCAACAATAGGGCTCTCGCTGAGAAAGCCCTGAATGGTGCCCTTGCCAACCTCCGCAGCCGCGTCGCCCGCAGTGCTGGGCATTTCCATGCCTGGATAGGTGGCCGACAAAGCGGCATCCTTTTCCTGGTCCGTGGGCTCCTCGGTAGAGATGCCAGGGTACAGGTCTTCCAGGGTGGCGGGTTTGGCGGTTGCTTCAGGCATTACTGGGTTCCTCGTTTGCGGGCGTACACATAAATCCTGCGGCTGGGGTCATACACCAAATATTCACCAGGAGGGGCTGCTTTCCAGGCTTCTGTGTTGTCGATCTTACGACTTTTGACGCCCAAAAGGTCGCGGACAAAATTAACGTCTTCGGTTTTTTTCACCTGATTTTGTCGTTCTGAGCTGCCTACTTTTGGCGTCTGAGCAAGGGTCGCACTTTTCCTGCCGATGCTTTCAAACACGCTGTCCAGCGCTACCAACGAGTTGATGTACGACTGCTTGTTGGTCAGCATCCTGGGCGTGATGTTGTCCAGCTCAGATTGAATCTGCGTGCGCTCACCCTCGGCGAACCGGGGGTTTTCCTGCAGCACGTTGACCACGCGAGCACGCATGTTCTCCAGCATGGTGGTGCCTTGCTGGAACTCAGACTTGATGCTACCAGCTGCCTCAAGGGGGATGCGACGGACAATGCCAGAGACTAAGACGGGCACAAAGCCAGTACCTGTTTCGGACAGGTCAAAGAAGGTGGCCAGAGGCGCATCTTGCACAACAGGGCGTACGTTCTCGGGCAGCGTTGCGGGGTCCGCGCCCATGCCAACCACGGGGTCTTCCACGGGGACGGTAGGCGCAGGCGTCGGAACGACAGGGGGGCCACCGGTAGAAGCAGCAGGTGCAGGCGGCGTCACCGTCACAGGGCGTGGCGGGGCGTTCTTGCGGGCGTTTAGAGCAGTGCCCACAAACTCTGGGAGTTCGTTGCGTTGTTCTCGGATACGAATCTCGTCGGTGTCCGGGTCCTTGTACTGCACAAAAGTAGGCTGGGTGTAGTTCTTAACAGCCGACAGGAAGTAGCGTTCGCTTTCCTCGTCCAGCTCGCCTTTGGCGTACAGGGGAGCGTAGCGAACGAACATGTCCAAGGAGCGGCCGGCCAGGCTGCTGCCAAACGGGCTGGTGCCTGTCTTGCCCGCGTTCTTGAGCACGTCGGCGTAGCCCTTGCGCTGCATTTCCAACAACTTCAGGTTGGAGGCGCGGATGCTCTCGATGTCCTTCTCCGCTGCTTGCAAGCCCAACAGCTTGGTCTGACGCTGCTCTTTGTCGGAAGCCGAGATGAACTTTGCCATCTCGCCAGGCAACGTGCGTACCGCACCGGCCAAGCGGCTTATCCCCGAGCCGCGAAGCGGGCGACCCGCATCGTCGACGTTGGCAGCATAGTTGAAGGCCCGTTGTCCGAGGGACAAGAGCATCTGCGCCTCACGTGAGTCGGTGTTGTCGCCCAAGACGTCTTGGTAGACCTTGGCGCGCTCTGCCGCTGCCGTGCGCAGGTTGGGCAGTGCGGTGGGCTGTTGTTGCATGGTGGCCAGGAACTGGGCCCGGGCATTTGCAACCATCTCAGGAGGCGGGGTAAACCCCAACGAGGACGACTCTTCATCAACAGGGGTCACGCCGTCCTCATCCGACCCCTCGTTAAAACGCTGGACGTACCCGCCACGGGCCATTTGAATGGGCGGCTGATCGGATGGGGGCATGCCGGGAGGCATACCGGCAGGCATTCCACCTGCACCACCTGCACCTGCCAGCAACGCCGCAATGCCGCCGTCCTGTGGGGGTGGGGCCATCATGTCTGCGCCGGGCATCATCGGAGGCGCGCCCTCGGGCAACGGAGGCATACCGGGTGGGGGCATGCCGGGCATGCCTTCCATCATCGGGGGCTGTGGGCCCTCGGCCATGGGTGCCGACTGAGGCAGCGCGCCAATGCCGCCACCGCCTTGCTGCGCCAGCACGGGCTGCAGCATGGCCAAAACCGTCTCGGGGGTCTCAGCCGCTGCGGCGTAGCCCACCAAGTCGGCCAACTCGTCGCGGCGCGCGTCAATGGAGCGCATGTCACCACGCAGGTTGTTCATCAAAATCTCAGGCGTGTCAGGACGACGGTCCAGCATCTCCTCCGGACTGCGCTCATCCTCGTCGTCGCCCTCATCATCGTCTTCCAAAGCATCCAAGAAGCCTTGCATGATGCCGCTGTTTTCGATGTCGATGTCTTCGTTCATCATTTTGTTCATATCGTCCTCTTAGAAAAGGCCTTTTGTTTTTTGCAGAGCGGCGGCGGTGGAAAGGCCACCCAATGCGATGCCCGCTGCCTGCTGGAACGGGCTGGCTGACGGTGCGCTGACAGCCGAGGTGGCCATCTGCGTGGACGGCGCGCCCCTTTGGATGTCCGACAGGAAGGCGGCCTGCTGGTACGGCGCGTATATTTTCTGCATTTCCGTGGCGCGCTGCGCATCCAGGTCTTGTTGGTTGAATGCTTGCTGAGCCTGGCCCACGTTGTACAAAAAGTTGATGTCGCCTTGGTTGATGGCCTGTGCGGTCTGGCCCAACGCGCCTTGTTGCACGCCCAACTGGCCAAGCTGTCCGCCCAACGCGCCGAGGCCCTGTGCGGTCTGCTGGCCAATGCCGAACTGCTGGCCCGCCAACTGGCCAATGCCCTGGCCCAGCTGTTGCAGCTGTTGGCCCTGTTGGCCATAAATGCCGGCGGTGGTCTGCGCGGCCTGGTTGCGTGCCTGTGCCTGCTGCATCAACAGGTTGGCAATGTTTTGGTTGATGGCCGACTCCTGCCCTGCCAATGCGCCGCCTTGCGAGGCCAAGTTGCCATACTGCTGGCCTGCCTGCAAGAACTGACCTGCTGCACCTTGGCCCAGCTGGGCTTGTTGTGCCTGCTGCTGGCCCAGTGTAGAACCCGCCTGCAGCTCGAGTTGGCCAATACCTTGCCCTGACTGCATTTGACGCTGCTGTTGCTGCTCAAAGGTAGCGATGGCGTTGGCCTGCGCTTGGTTGAAGCCTTGCGACAAGAGGTTGGCGATCGTGCCCGCCTTTTGGTCCATGATGTTGCGCTGCATCTCAGCGCGCTGCACACCTTCGCGTTCGCCGCCAAAGGCGCCCGAGCGCACTGCTTGGGCAGACAAGCCCTGCTGCGCAATCGCGCCCTGACGGTCCATCTGACGCATGGTCTCGTCGATGACCTGTTGGCGATAAGGGTCCATGAAGGCCTGGGCGGAGCTTGGGTCGTAGCGCTGAGCAGCGCCTGAGAGGATGCCAGCACCCCTGCCTGCACCCTGCTCAATTAAGGCCTGAGCGCGCTGCAGATCAGCCTGGCTGGACATGGCCGCCAGGCCTTGGCCCGTGCCCAGCGCTCCGAGACCTGCGGTCAAGCCTTGTCGAGCAGCGCCAAACTGGCCGGTGGTGTCTGACATGGCCGCGCGCCGTGCTGCGTCATCCAGGTAGCCAATACCGGTTCCGATCTGGCCAATACCAGAGGTGATGTTGCCGGCGGCTTGGCCCGCTTGCTGCATAGCGGCCTGGGCGTCAGTGAACTGGTTGCGGGTGTCCGCGCCGCGCAGGACGTCGGCGGCCTCTGCCGTGGTGGTGTACGCCGAGCCCAGTGCCTTGTTGGCAGCGGTCATGTACGGAGTGAAAGCACCGACGCCGGTGGTCGTGGCGGCCTGCATTGCCGCTACTTGGGCGGGGGTAAACCCTGCAACCTCAAAATCAGGGAGGGTTTTTGCCAAATTCTGAGACGAGAGCGCTCTCGCGTCCCGCATCAGTTTTAGCTTTTCCGCTTCAATCTCCGGGGCTTCCCGGACAATTTGTTGGGTGGTTTCGGTTGCCATTTATTTCCCCTTTACCGGGCCGCCTTCGAGCATTTTCATGAGCTTGTACATGCGCGCCGCACCCTTGCGACGACTTCCTTTGCCGGCATTACGCACGGCCTTGGCGGTAAACACGAACTCCCCGTCCGACAGCATAGCTGGGATGTCGTCCGAGGTTCCCGTGCCGGGGCCGTTGATGGGGCCCGTTTTGCGTGGGAACTGCGTGCGGCTCATCTCGCCGCCCTTGGCACGGTAGATCAAGGGCACGCCGTACATGCCGGCTACGTTGTAGGGCTGAGCCACTCCGCCGGGGGAGTTGGTGATGCCCCCACCCATGTAGACAGGGGCAAGCTGGCCCTGCGGTATGGACGAAGGAAACGTCGTGGGTGGGACAACGGAGCTCTTTCGCGTGGTGGGCTTGGTGTAGGTGTTTGAAAAGCCCCCGCCACCCAGGCCGCCACTGAACAGGTCCGGGTTGTCGCGCATGTAATCTTCGCCCGTGTAGTCCTTGTCAAACAACGGCTCTTCTTCGGGCTTTTCCTGTTTAAAGGCCCCAAGTGCGCCGGCACCTACGGTGCCTGCGGCTATCAAGGGGCCATACTTGCGGAAAAATCCTGCGTCTGCAGGCAAGCCGGCTCGGCTGGGGGAGAGGTACGTGTCGTACAGGTCTTTGCCCACGTTAATAGGCTCCTGCACAAACTGGCGCATGGTGTCGATTGGCCCCGTCATGCCCAAAGCGCCACGCTCAATTTGGATGTTGGTGGGTGACGGCCCAAGGCTTGGAGAAACGGAATCCGGGTCGATGCCGATCGCCTTGTTAAAGTCATAAGTAGGGTCAGCTGGAGAGGCTACCAATGGGGTCGTCGGCGCAGGCTCAATGCCGATCATCTTGTTAAAGTCATAACTAGCGTCGTATGGAGCTACCGTCCCATCAGGCGTGGGGTTAAACTGCATGGCCGCGTTTTGAGGATTTGCGGCAATCAATTCTTGGGCCGTGCCGGCAGGTCCCACCGCCTCAACACCCGGTGCAGTGATAGAGCCCCCTGGGGTAACGCTGGCATCGACAACAGGGGCTTGGCCCGCTGCAGCTGGGGACTGCCCTGCTGGTTGCCCAGCGGCATCAAGCTCTGCACGGAACTGGGCATTCTGTGCCGGTGTGGCGCGTGCGTTGTCTATGCCTTGCAGGGCAGCGGCCGAGAGACCCGAGGTCACGCCCATGCGCAGAGCATCTTTCGTGCTCATGCCGCCGAGTTTGCCGATACCGGCTCCAATCAGGCCTGTGGAAAGGCCTGTGTTCAGTGCACTGCCTGCAGCGCCGGGCAAGAAGCCGCCAACGGCGGACAGTGGGCTAGCGCCCATGATCGTGCCGCCGCCGCCAATGTAACCCATGGCACCTGCTATCAAGGCCTGTTTGACAGTGCCGCCACCCGCCAAGGTGACGCCCGCGCTGGCCAAGCCAGCGGCGGTGCCCATTGACAGGCCCACACCTGCGGGACCAAGGGCCACGGCCAGGCCCACAGTCAAAATAATTTTCCCAACAGGGCTTTGAGCGACCTTCTTGACGGCTTTCGCCACCGACTTAAAAGCCTTCTTCAACGAGAAAAACTCTGGCAAGCCAGTAACAGGGTTGATCGTGCCAGAGCCGCCACGGGCTTTGAGCAACTGAGCCTCTCCTGGCGTGATGTGCGCCAGCATGGTGTCGCCATTTCGGCCTTGCGCAGCCAAGTAAGACGCCACGTCTGCCAAGCCGCCTTCGGCCATGGCCATCGGAGCCATGCCGCTCATCGCGGCCATGGGGTCCTCTTGCATCGGGGCCATCGCGCCTTGTGCCTGGGACATCTGCAGCTCGTTGAGGGCCACCAACATGGCACCCAAGAACTCGGGGTCGTATTGTTCTGGGATGTCTTCAGCGTCAACAACGTCCTGATCAATGAGCTGCTGGCGCAGGGCCGGATACTCGGCAGGGCGCTGAGACAGGTACTCAAAGAGCTCGATCATCGTGGCCAGCTCGGAAGGCGAGAGCTCAATGCCGGCCAAGTTCTGGCGCAACGACTCGGTGAGCGCGGCCAAACCCTCGGGGTCGGTCATGCCCATCGCCGTTTGCGCGGCGTCATACGCCTGCATGCTGGTCACATAGGGTTGGGCCTCTTGACCCTGCATAGCTGCTCCCTGTGGGAGAGCCATGATGCCTTCTTCATCCATGATAGTCCTTTCCAGTTTTTGCCAGTAGCTCAGTTGAGAGCCGCGCGCCGGGAAAGGACGCGATGATGGCTGAAATTATCCAACAAAAAGCACTGTTTTGTCCACTCATTACGCCCTGTCCGTCTCAAGGTAGGACAGGAAAAAGTCAACGGTGGCCACGCTTGACGTGACCTTGAGGATGTCGCCCGTCTCCAAGATGCACGGCACACCACTGAAAGCGTCCATGGTCTGGTTCGTGGGCAGCGAGTAAGTCTTCAGCAACGCGAAGGCCGTGGCCCCGCCGCTGGGGTAGACGTTGATGGACAACGCAGCCGGGGAGGCGTTGCGGTTGGTCACCCGCAACGAGGACACCACCGCTGTGTTAGCAGCGGGCACCGTGTAGATGGTCGTCTCCGTGGCTGCCGCTGGTGTGAGGTGCTTGCGCAGGTACTTGTTTGCCATGATCAGCCCGCTGAAACAAAGTTGATGGTGAGGATCACCGAGGGAATCTCAGGACGCGTGGGGCTCACCCCTGCGGCGTAGTGTTCCAAATACACGTCAATGTTGTCCGACCACCATGCAATCTCCAGGTAGTTCACAGAAGGATCCGTGACGGTGAAGATGCCGGTGACAGCGGGCACCACGTGAGACCAAATGGTCGCGCTCTTGCGTGCAGGTATGTCAAACCGCGTGTTGCTCAGCGGGTAATTGACGCCCGTGTCCTTGGCCCATATCTCAAACTCCGCCGCCGTGTTGCTGCGGTTGGTCATCTGCAGCGTGAACGTCACCAAATACTGCCCTGAGCAGGGCACGTAAATCTTGCTGTTGTCCACCACCCGTATGCCGTTGGACAGCGCCACGGTGTTGTAGGTCACCAAGTTCTCGCTGGTGATGCCCGCGCTGGTCTGGTCCACGTTGGAGATCAACATGGCATGGGGCTGCAGCATGCCGTTGGACAACTGGAACCCACGGATGCCGCCCGCAAAGCCGCCACCCGCACCGCTGCCCGCGCTCATCCAAGTGGCTGCGCCCGCCGTGTCCTGGCTGATGACAGGGGTGTAGGTGTTGTTGAGCTGCAGGATCACCTGCTCGAGCGAGCGCACCAGTTGGTTGAACTGCTGCGGGTCGTAGCCCGACGGCGACGCGTTGGGCAGTCGGACGTTGGTGATTTTGCTCATCGCAAGCCGTCAGGTTGGATGTCCACGCGCATCGTGCCAAAGCGCCACCGGCTTCCCAGCTGGTCGCTCTCAATGCGCAACTGAATCTGCCGCCCACGCGCACGTGTGTCCACCTTGTCCGTGGTCGGCGTGATGATGTACGGGTCCAAGGAGCTTGGCGTTGCACTGGTCTGTGGGTACAGGCGCAGCAGTAAGCGCACGGTCAGGTCGCCCACCTGGTTCTTGAAGTCAGGGATGAAGCGCTTCATGAACAGCACCTGGTCCCCGTCGCCGATGTCAAAGTAGCCCGAGTAGATGTACGCGGGCAGTGGCGCGCCGTTGGCGTCCACGCCAGTCTCTTGGTTGTACAAGTGGCTGCGCCCAGCCGTCAGGCCGTAGATCGGCGTGAGCGTCGGCAAGTTGTCCAACGGCATGTACTCGGTGGCGATGGGCCGATCAAACGTCCCAGTGTCGTGCCACGCGGTGCGCGCCATGGTGCCAATGGACCAGACGTTTTCCAAGTAGTTGTAGGTCACGTAGCGGTTGATGCGGTCGCTGTTGAGCGTCGGGTAGTACCACGTGACCTCGTTGAACTGCGTGTTGATGCCCACGTTGACCAAGGGAGCCTGCGCAATGTTCAGGTCCTCAAACACAAAGTCCTGCACGGAGCAGGCCAGCTTCTTGACCGTACCATCAAACACAAAGAACGCGTCCTTGCTCATCCAATACGCCACGCCGTTGACGTCGGCGGCCGCGTGCGGGCCGATGATGCCGCAGTTGGCCCCCAGCTGCTGAAAGCCAAAGGTGTAGGGCGGCCCTAAGTACTGCTGGCCGTGCAGCGCCGTATCGGTCCAAATCAAAATCTGGCCCCGCGAACGCACCGCAGAGATGATCTCGTTGCCGTCCGTCAAGCGCTGGCCGCCCGCCGTGTTCGTGGCCGTGGCCACGAAGTTTCCAATGTTCTCTTGGTCCGAGAAGCGCACAAACATCGGGTCTTGGCTGGTGGGGTCCCCCAAGGTGCTCTCCGTGCCAAAGCACACCAGATGCCGGTCCGGCGTGGAGATGAGTGCGAACTTGCTCTTGGTGGGCGCTCCTGCAATGACCGTGGCCCGCGTGCCGATGCCCCCGCTGGGCAGCCATTCGTAGATGCTTCCGTCCACCAGCTGCAGAACGAGGTTTTCGCCGTAGTTGTCGAACTGCCATACCCGGGACAGCAGCGACAGGCCGGCAGAGGCCGGACGGGGTGTGCCCCATGTGCTCAAGCCCCACGTACCGGTGCCCCAGCCAAAGTCAACAACGCTGGTGTCTGTGCCGACGTTTATCTGGTAGGCCGCGTCGGCCGTGCCGGCCGCCGTTGCCGTGCTGGACGCCGGGGTCGGCGAGAGGATGGTGTACTCGTTGGCATTGATCACCCCTTGGATTTCAAACTCGTTGGCCAGTGATGCATTGGGAATACCACCGGGGTCCCCTGTCACGCTGGAGAAAGTGACAAAGTCGCCTTGGATTGCGCCGTGGGCCACGTCGTTGACGGTGACCAAGGACAGGCCAGTGGCCGTGGTGAACGTCACGGTGCCCGTGGCCCGTATGGGAGTAATGTCGGCCCACGCGCCGCCGTAGAAGGCGTAGACCTTGCGGGTGGTGCCAAGGGCAGCATAGGGCACACCGTCCAGACCGTTCCAAGTGAATATTTGACTGGTCAAGCCGACAAAGTTCACCAGGGTGTTGCCAAACTGCGTCCATCCGCCCAGCTTCTCGGGCAGGCCGTAGCGAAAGCGCACGAAGTCGGCGTCTACCCAGCCGCCTTCTGCGCCGTATTCGGTGTTTTGCTTGTCAACGCCGGGCTTGAGGAAGAGTCGAAGAAGTGCCATGGCTTATCTGTACCCTGCGGTTTTTTTGGCGATGGCCTTGGGCTGCTTTACGAACTGCTTCCCGGCTTTTTTGCCAGCGCGTTTCGCACGCGTTGTCGCAGCGTACTCAGCAGGGCTGAGGCTTTTAATCGCAGCTTCAGGAAGGTATCGTTCACCTGTGACAGAAGATTTTTTACCACTTTTTGTCCTCCATTTTTGGTCGCCCCAATCTTTCAGGGATTTTTGTGGGGCTTTCATGACGTATACCCGCCGCCAGCGGCCTTATATTTCTTGGCCACCAGCTGCGCCTTGCGCGCGCTCCATTTTCCAGCGCCGGTGCCTTGCGTAGCGGCGGCCTTGACCTGGCTCACGATCCGCTTGCGCAGTTCGGGCTTGGTGTAGTTGCCGGCCGCATTGACCTTGGACTTGGATTTGGGCTTGGCGCTTGGCACGTGGTCCTCGCTTACATTGTCGCGCCAGTTGAGGCGGGCATTGTGGTGATTTCAATGGCGACGGAGCGGCGAAGATTCAAAGGCTCTGCGCAGTCCGCACAGGTGTCTGCCTCCAACTCCGAGGCGTCCAGGTCATAGCCGCATGCCCCGCACACGACATCAATCAGGTGCGAGGGCTCCGTGCTGCCATCGGGCAGTGCTCGAGACGGGTTCTGTAGCTTCATGGGTCACCTCGGTTTTTCTGTATTTTACGCAACCAGGCCAGGTAAGTACACCGTTTTGCCGTCCTTCTTGGTGGCTGTCATAACCTGCTTCTTGTTGTCGCCATCCACAAAGCTCACATGCACCCAGCCGGAGTCGGGGATGCCGGGGGTATAAAACTCGAGGATTAACTGGCGAAACTCAAGGTTGTCTTTGATCCACTCGGCCAGCTCGGCGTTTGGCACGCCGGGGATTTCGATGTCAGCGGCCTGACCTTTGCAGTGATCCGACGTCTTAGAACCACCGACCTTTGCGTTTACATCAGGGTGGCGAAAACCGGAGTTGACCTTCACGCCCTTGCCGAAGTGGTCACGCACAGGCTGCAGCACCTTGCCAGCCAACTCGGTCAAGTTGGCGATCTCAACAGCGCCGGGGGCGTTATCCATGTCAAACCGCAGGGCGGTCTCGCTCTTAGTCAGTTCGGCGAGGCTGAAGTTCTTGGTCAGTTGGGTCATGGTTTACATCTTTCCACGGATATAGGCAGTTGCTGCCATGAAAGCCACGACGATCGTCCCCATCGCGGCACAGAATGTTGTTGCCAGCCCCATGACGGCGTTCACTTTTTCAATTGAGACGTAGGGCAAACACACAAAAATAATGATCACGAACGGCAGAAACAACGCGGCCCACGCCATTATCCGTTGCTGGTCGGCGAGCTTGTCCATGTTCTCAATCTGCAACATTCGCTCGCTGCGTTCAAGCTCTTCGTCGGTGACGGTGCCGTCGTTGTTCATGTCGAACTTTGCGTATTGCGAATTGTCTTCAAGTTTCTTCATACGTCCCTCGACAACCAAATTGCCGCACCGATGATGATGCCCAAACCGCCCAGCAGGACGATGATTAATATGATCATGGCCACGTCTTTGATCCGACCAATCAGGCGCTGACGATCAAGCACTTTCTGGCGCTTGTCCGCTTCACGCTTTTTCTTGACCTTGACCTGAAACGCCAACCAGTCGTCCCACATGCCGCCGCGACCAGAGTAGATCATCATCTGCTTGAGTTCTGCCTCTTGCTGCTTGAGCTTTTCCAAGGCCATGAACTCCTCAAGGTCACTACCCCTTGACCCACCCTTTTCGTTGGCTTTTCTCTGGAGTTCTGCCTTGCTGTCAAAGTATTTGAACAGCGCATCGCCAGCAGCCATGATGTCGCCAGAGTGCTGCACCGCCTCCTTGATGACAGCAAAGGCTGCGTTGGCTGCGGCCAGTTCCAACAACATGATCAGCCACCCTTCATGTGACCCACGACCCAAGCGACAGCGGCACCCAAACTGGATGCGATGGTCATGCCAGCCCAGAAGCCACCCTTGCCCTTGTTGGCCAACTCAAGCAACTCGGCAATCTGGCCTTCCATCTTGTCGATTTTCTTGTCCATCTGGGTCACACGTTCCCACAGAACGCCGTACTTAACTGGGTCAATTTCAGGGTGGTCCATCATTTCACCTGTGCTATTGCTGTCCAAGCTGTGAAGAGACTTTGGGCGTCAACGGCGTGTCCGTCAGCTTTTGCCGCCAACTCTGAATATTCGCGAGTGCATTGCTCGAATACGACACTGAGGGCGCGGGTGTGGTTAATGAGGGAGGTGTCGGTAGCGTTGGCGTAGGCGCTACGACTGGCAATGAGGTCGTCCCGCAGCCGGTCACGCTCATCACGAGTGGCAGCAGCATCAATGACATTGCGCCGCACAATCTCAACGGCTTTTCTGAGCGCTGCATCTTTCTCTCCCTGCATCCGTGCTGTTTCTTTTGCGGCCTGTTCGGTCGCCACCTGAAGCGCCTGAGTATGCTCAAGCACCATCTCGTCGATTTTACCGTTGAGTCGCCAGCCGTTGGCCGTCCAGCCAGTGAAAAGCCCCACAGCCAGCGCACCTGCGGCGATGTAGGGCAGTGGTAGCATTACTCAGCCACAGGGTAAATCAAGCGATCTTCAGCGGTGCCGACAATCGGACCACGACCCTTCACCAAGTCGGTGACCATGTCGTTGTCGTCGATCTTGCCAGCCAGAGCGTTGTTGCTGCTGTTGATGGCAATCTCGGCGTTCTTGGTGATCGAGTAGAACTGCGTGACGCTTGGCACGATCAGAGCGGCCCAAGGCAGCAATGCCTCGGCGGTGCTCTTGGGTGCGGCAATGGTCTGTTGGCTGGCCTTGGCACCAGCGTTCTTCAGCGCGAAGTACATCTGAGCCGCGCCTTTGGCTTGGGCGTCACCCTTGGTAGCCATCTCGACGATAGCCATGTCAGCACGCATCTCCTGCTCGGCCAAACGCTTCTCACGGGCTTCCACAGCGGCGTAGTACGAGTCGTTGCTGGTGGCACATGCAGTCAGCGTCAGGGCTGCGATTGCGGTTGCGATCAGTTTCATTCGGCTTCTCCTTGGTCAGCGGCCAATGGGGTGTTGCCCTCGGCCAGCCAGCGTTGGTATTCCTGAAAATCCTCGGTGCAGGTCAGGCGGCATTTGCCGTCATCGTCAATACGGGCGTAGATGGTTTGCCCGTCTTCATTGGTGTGTAGTGTTTTGAAAATCATAGTTCGGCACTCCATGCAAGATAGCTGGTACTGTTTCTCATGCGTAACAAAACGGCTTGCCCAGCGGTTAATCCGCTTGCAACGGTGTAGTTAATTGCGGCGGTGTTTACCGTGGCATTGTTAAATGTCGGCACAGCACTGCAAACAGTAACACTGCCCCCGGATCGGTTAATGTCGTAATCCGCAGCAGTACCGTTTTGCACAAGCGCGGTGGGGGCCACTCGCATTGAAACAGGGAACGTCACAAGACCCGATGCCTCTGTTGTGGAGTTTACAAAACCAGAAGCAATAGCTGTGTTTGAACCGCTTGTCTGAACTGTTTGGTAGTAATACCGCTGACACAACGCCAACTCAGTCCCATAAGGACGGCGCTCAAAAGGCGTGGCGACTGAGCCAGCTTCGAGTTGGACTCCGGTAATGTAGAAGGTGGCTCCAGAGTTTCCAACAAAACTGACTTGGTTGGTTGTGTTTCGGAAATTGCCAGCCGCCCATGAGCCAGCAGTTGTATTGGAGTTAGACCCAGAACCCAAGTCCCATGTAATGTATATACCAGCGGTGTTATCGGTAGTCCATGTTCCGCTAGTGTCGCCAGCAATAGTGATGGTCTTGTACTCCCAAGTGTTCGCGGCAGAAACTGAATACTCAGCTATGTACGAACGGTCTGTGTCACCATTTCGCAAACCAGCGCAGTACGTACCAGTAATACTGGAGCGAACCCAGAACGATAGCGTTACTTGCTTTGCATCCGCTGTACCAAAGCCAAAGTCAGCAATGTTGTTTCCTTCGATGCCTTGGTAAATAGTCCCAATTTGGGAGGCTGAAGGCGTTACTCCAGTGGTCTGCGTCCACAGAAGCGAGTTTGTAAATCCTGCGGGGGCTACTGTACTTTGTCCAATCGTCCCGTTACCTGTGAAAAGCGCCGTTGTAACTGCTGCCCCAAAACGGTCAACACCGAAAGGAGTGCTTGCTAAGTTAATAGCAACGCCAGCGTTCCTCTGGTCAATCCGCATATCTCCGTTGATGATGCGGTTGCGAAAGCCCTGCAAGCTGTCCGCTGTCGGGGTCATGCCGTTGATCGTGGCGGTGTTGCCACCTGCTGCGTTCGTGATTGCGTTTACTGCGATGGTACTCATACTTCCTCCACGGGCACTGTGACCCATTGTTGATTCTCTTCGTCCCAGACGTAGTCTTCTCCGGGACTTGGTACGGGTGCTTGCCAGTCGAAGTTCTCGTCCAGCACCCAGCTTGGGTACGGCTGAGCAGCAATAAAAACATCGTTGGCCTGATCATACCGCCCGCCGATGCTGGCGTACTGCTTGCGCATGTTGCCGTTGTAGCTGGTCTGGACCCACTCGCCGCCGAGAAGGTTCTGGCAAAACTGCTTACCAATAGCTTCAGACTCTTGGCCGCTCTCGTCCAAGATGTCGCTGTTGTTTACCACGATGACTGTGAGCACCGTGCCTTGTTCGTCAATTTGTGCGAAGTGTGCCATTACGCAATCCTGTATCGAATGACGACGATGCCAGAGCCGCCGTTGCCCGCAATAGCCCATACACCGCTGCTTGAAACGCCAGAGCCTCCACCGCCGCCGGTGTTTGCTGTTCCACTACCACCAGAAGCACTACCGCCTCCACCAGAACCACCAGTGCCTTGAGTGCTACCAGCAATACCAGAGCCACCACCGCCACCTGCATAGGTGATATTTGATCCAGTACGGAGCGCATTGGCACCACCAGCCCCGCCGTTTCCAGCAATTCCGTTGCCGCCGAGGGTTGAATTTCCACCAACGGCACCTTTACCGCCGCCGCCTCCTCCAGAGGCGCTGTTGCTTGTGGTGTTACCGCCGTTAAAACCTTGCCCGGAGACACCCGCACCACCAGAAGCAGTGGTGCCTCCTCCAGAGCCACCGCCAGAACCCCCTGCCCCTCCGGCATTACCGTTGTAGTTACCACCTCGCCCGCCACCTGTTGGAGCTGTACCAAAAGCGGATGAGCTAACACCTTGAGCAGAGGTTGCACCTCCGTTACTTTGTTGACCGATACCGCCAGCACCAACAACAATAGAATACGAACCTGAATTAGCTGTTGTTGATCCGGTCAACATACCGCCGCCACCGCCACCACCGCCACGGCCACCGCCACCACCACCGCCCGATACAACTAGGTACTCGATAGCATTGGACACCCCACCTGTTTGCAGGACTTGGAACGTACCAGAACCGGTGAAGGTGTGTACCTTGTAGGTTGCACCACCATCTGTATAGGTCGTCTCTGTGCCGCCCGTAGCGTTCATGAACGGGAGTCTGGTAGCAGCAGAAAGAGCAACGATACCCGTCATGTGGTCACGCTCCCGGTGATGACGCACACCGTGCTGCTGATGAACAAAACCGAACACACGCCACGGGTAAGCAGAGAAACGCTCGCGTCGTCTGCGTTAACGCCGGAAATGTAGGCCGTGGTGATCGTGCAAGTGATCGTGATGCTGCCGCTGGTGTTGTTGAAGATCGAGATGATGTCGCCCGTTGCGAACGTCGCATCCGGGATGGTGATGGAGCCACCAGAGCCCACTTGGATGAGCTGGCCCACATCGCTGACAGCCAGCGTGTACGAGCCCGTCTTGGTAGCGCCAGCCTGCGGGACACCCGCAAAACCAAGGGTTCCACTGTTGATCGGCAGGGTTAGCGTACTGTCCGCATTGGTGTTTGGAGCAGCAATGGTGAACGTGCCGGTGCCGCTGGCGTTTCCGCTTAATGCGATTTTGCTCATTCAATACTCCTTAACAGGCCATCAGCACACAAGGCACACAGAACGAACCGTCTGAGTAGGTGCAAGTGACATGGGTTGATGTGACTTTGGCGATGGTCTTGGAACGCACGATGTCGTCACCCTGCGGCTTGGCAGTGCCGTTACCAGCAGACATGAGCAAGTCACCACGGGCAACAGTTGTTCCAGCAGCAATGCGGATAATCATGTCACCCGTCATCGCCATGTTGATCTCGTCCACATCGTGGGCTTCATCGTGTTCCCAGTTGACGAACACGCCAGCGACATTGGCATCACCTTCAACGTCAGAAACCTTCACCTTGTTGAGTTGTTCGTTCTCGACAGGGTTGCCTTCAGCATCGGTGTAGACGTTCATCTCATCGAGGTTGGACAGCACAGTGCCCTTGACCAGAGACTCATCTTTGGCTGTGGTGGTTTGTGCCCAGCGAGACAAGTGACCACCGTTGTATGAGGTGGTTGTGCCCGATATGGAAATGGTGCCTTCAGTAGTACCCGCAGACCTAAAAGCAACAATGGCGCCATCTGCGGTCTTGTTAAAGTTATGGTCTGATGCTGCTGAAGCATAAAAACGTCCGTTTGCGTTTAACCCCAACCCAGTAGTGTTATTGTTGTCTCCGGGAGTTGCTGTGCTTGTCACCCCCACCAGCAAGTTACCGCTGGAGTCGATAACCATCGCACTACTGTTATATGTTGAGCTGTTGGTTCTGGTTCCGAATCTTAATTCACCAGTTTCCGAAGAAACACTACTTGCAACACCTTGAATGCTTGCATACTGAGTGTTGTTGTTTCCGCTGTCATATCCACTAAAATTTACAATACCAACTGCATCTCCGTCAGCAGGCGAGGCTGATTCGTGCTTCAAATCAATTTGTGCGCCACCAGAACCAGAGTTAGTAGAAACAAGTTCAACCAAATCCCCAGAGCCATATACTCTGAGTTTCTTACTGTTGCTAGACGTAGTCCCAATACACACGTTACCAGACGCATCCACTCGCATACGCTCCGACCCGCCAGTAGACACACCGACAATATCGGTTCCAAAAAACACACCAGTGTTGGCATCAGACCCACGAATCGCAGGTGTACCCGCAGTCCCGTCAACATCGGACAAGCCGTTTGTGCCGTCAAGAATTAGTGACATTGTTTACCCCTAAAAACTAGATTACAACGTACCGTGCGCCGCTACTGACGGTGACGGTGACGCCTGAGTTGATCGTGATTGGGCCAGCCGACATCGCATTGTTCGTCGCAGCAATCGTGTAGTTCTCGGCAATCGTGGCGCTGTTGACCACAATGCCGTTACTGGCGACCAAAGCCGTGGACTGCAACTCACCCGTTGAGGGTTTGTACAGCAGTTTGGCGTTGCTGGTGTTGAGCGTTGCTGCCGTTCCAGTCGTCGCATTCGCGAACAATGGGAACAGGTTGCTCGCGGTCGACGTGTCGTTGACCAAAGCCGCACCACCCACAGAGGCCCATGCCGTGCCGTTGTAGCCCTCAAACTCATCCGAGTCATCGTTGAAGCGCAACATGCCCGCAGCAGGGGAACCAGGGCGCTGGGCCACCGTGCCCTTGCTGATGGTCACCGCACCCGTAGAGGTAAACGCCGAGTCAGCCGTTGCTGTCAGGGTTGTGAAGGTGCCCGTGGTGGCCGTTGTCGCGCCCACCGTGCCGTTGATGTTGATGGAGGCCGTGCCGGTCAGGTTGGTGACCACGCCGGACGATGGCGTGCCCAATGCGGGAGTGACCAGCGTGGGCGACGTGGCCAGGACCATGCTGCCCGTGCCCGTAACCGAGTTGCTCAGCGTCACACCACCATAGGTCAGCGCGCCCGCCATGTTGGTCGTGGTGCCCACAAACAGTGCCTTAGCAATGCCCACGCCACCATCCGTCTGGATGGAGCCGGTCGTCACACTGCTGGAGTCCGTCGTGCTGTCCACCGTCAACGTGCCCGTCAACGTCTGGTTACCACCCGCCGTCACGTTGCCCGCCACAAACACGTTGCGAGGACGCGTCGCGCCCGCTGCACCAATGTCGTAGGTGTTGTCCGTGAAAATCAAGTTGGAAGTGACCGTGCTGTTGATGGTCAACGTGTCGGCCGAAGAATCGCCCACGGTCACGTTGCCGTTCAGGTTCACCCCACCCGTCAAGGTCAACGTGCCGCCCACCGCCAGGTTGCCCGCCACCGTGGCCGCACCCGACAAGTATAGGTTGCGAGGACGCGTTGCACCGCTCGCACCAATGTCAAAGCTGTTGTCCGTGAAAATCAGGTTGCTGTTGATCGTGCCAGGCACCGTGATCAAGTCGCCAGACGCGTTGCCCAAGGCAACCGTGCCGTCCAAGGTGGTTGCACCCGAGGCATTGAGCGTGGTAAACGAGCCCGCAGCCGCAGCCGCGCCACCAATCACCGTGCCGTCAATCGCGCCACCGTTGATGTCCACAAAGTCGAACATCTGGATGACGTTCGTGCCGTCCACATACAAGTGCGCCTTGCGGCCATTGGGCACCGTGATGCCCGTGCCGCCAGAGGTCTTCACCGTGATGCTCTGGCCCCCGGTCGTGTTGTTCTGTACGATGTACTGTTTCTGCACCGTCGGCACGACCAGCTCACGGGTCGCGGTGAGCGAGCCAAATCCCGAGGTCACGTTGAGCACCAGTGCCCGAGCGGCTTGCGCTGCGTTGGTGTCGGTGAGGGTGATGGTCAGGTTGGCGTCCGACAAGTAGTCAGGGTTGCCGTAGCCGACGATGGCCTGCTCAAGCGCCGTGCCCAAGTTGGTGTTGGTGATGTTGCCCCAGGTACCCGAATTTTCACCGGTGCCCATCAGCTCAATTTTGAGGTTACTGGAGTAGGTGCTTGCCATACTATTTCCTTTACGTTAGAACCTGGGTCCAAACCACGGTATTTCCGTCATTGACAACGACCCAGTTCCCAGACTGTGCATCGTCCACATTTTGCCAGTTAGGAGTCTGGTTGTCATCAACAATACTCCAAATCAGCACGTTTCCTACCTGCCCCTGCGCAGACACGCCCGTAACAAATACGTCCGCGCCCGCCGCTGCAATCACACTGCCCACGCTGGCCGTGGCCTGCAGGCCCGAAACAGCCACTTGGCCCGTGCCAGTAATAGCCACCGTGCCCAAGGCCATCGTGCCTTGGACCCCGGTCAACGTCACATTGGCGTCTCCGGTGTGTGTTATCTGGCCCACCTGCCCCTGCGCCTGCACGCCCGTGGCAAACACATCGGCGTTGGCGGCTACCGTCACGAGGCCCAGGGCCATCGTGCCCTCAACGCCCGTGACCAAGACGTTGGCGTCCCCGGCGTGGTCTACCTGGCCAACAAAACCAATGGCCTCCACGCCCGTGAGCGTGACGACCGCTGTGCCCGTGACCGCAACAAAGCCCAAGGCGGTTGTTGCGCTGACCCCAGAAAGCAAGACGACCGCATCAGCGGTCACCTGCACAGAGCCTACGCTGCCCGTGGCCTTGATGTCGAGAACGCCCTCTCCCCAGGGCTGTTCGCCCCAGCCTACGCCGGATGCATTCCAGCCTTCAAAGGCGACAACGACATCAGTCACACCGCTCTCTTAAGCGATACGGATGATCGCGCTGGTCGAGTCGTCGGTAGGGAAGATGATGGTGAACGTACCGCTCGTGGAGGTCTTCGCACCGCCAAAGTCCAACACGCAAACCGCTGGATCGCCGGCAGCCGTGTCGTTGTAAATCAACGCGCCGTAGGCCGTGATCGTCGCACTGGTGAACGACAGGTCCGCAAAGTCCGTGAACGCGGTCGTGCCACTGGACGTGGGCGTGACGTTGGTCAACGTGCCGCCGCCAGCAGCGTACGTACCGGAGTTGGCCACCTCGTTGGTGGCCGTGTACGCCGTGGTCGCGGCCGTGAAGGACGCGCTGTTGTCGTACAAAGCCAGCTTAAACGTGTTGCCCGTGCCGGTGGTGAAGTTGTGTACACCCTTCATCAGCTCAACCTTGAAGCTGGTGCACATGAAGTTGCCTGAAAACGCCATTTTTAATCTCCTAACAGATGAACCAAATCCGAGTGGCCTGCCTCGCGCAGGCGTACGGCAATCGTTGCCCTGTCCTGCTCAACCGCTTCCTTCAGATAAAACGCCACGACCTGCTGGACGCTTTCCTTGAATGCCCGGGCCTGCGCCTGCACCGCTGGGTGCGACTGATCGCCAACGTAAATGATCTTGTCGGCAGCGCGCGCGGCCAACTCTTCGGCCGTCCAGCCGCGCGACTGCGTGGTCTGAACAAAGACGTTGCCAACAGGGACGTGCAAAGGTGCTGTGATCATGGTCCGGGTGAATCCGATTTAAGTGGGATACGAAGCATGCCGTCACGGTACTCGTCACGACGGCGGCGGCCCTGCTGCTCAGTGCCCAAGCCCTGGATGGCCTCTTTGTACGCCGAGCGAAAGTACTGCATCATCTCAGCAGGACCCTTGGTGTAGCTGTACGCTTGGATCAAGCACGCATACAGCAGCGCCTCAGGGGCATTGATGCTGATCCAGGTGGTCGGATTGCCGGACGACAGCTGCGTTGGGCGGTAGATGTAGCCCAGCTCCACGCTGTAATTCTGGTTCGGCGTGGGCGCAATGTAGAACGTGTTCTGGTCCCACACCGAATAATACTTCGGCG
>Ga0315909_10001370_pt1 | contig 32979 bp, 36 predicted proteins | sample LakEriMetagenome_11_FD_203527 | JGI IMG/M metagenome (GOLD analysis project Ga0315909, IMG submission 203527) | Freshwater fungal communities from buoy surface, Lake Erie, Ohio, United States - Buoy 2 MA125 | ecosystem: Environmental > Aquatic > Freshwater > Lake | place: USA: Lake Erie, Ohio... | reverse complement strand
TTTTTGGAGGTAAGCAAATATTAAAATTGAAGTTAAAAATGACAATCTAGAGCAAGCTCTTCGAGCTCTTAAAAAAAAATTACAAAGAGAAGGAGTATTCCGCTTACTAAAAATCAAAAGTCACTTTGAAAAACCCTCTGAGCGAAAAAAACGAGAGAAAGATGAAAATACAAGAAGAGTTAAGAAATTCAAAAAGTTAAAAGCGCGTTACTAAATTTAAAGCCTAAAGCAAAAAAATAGCCATTAAAACCAAAATTACAATTATTGCAACAGAAGTATAAGTTGTTAATTTTATAAAATTAGACCAAGTTTTTTTTTGTGGATTAATATCCATAAACTAACCTTGTCGCGCTTTAAATTTTGGATTTTTTTTATTAATGACATAAAGCTTACCTCGTCTTCGGACTACTTTACAATTTATATCTCTTTTTTTTAAAGATTTTAATGAACTCACAACTTTCATAATTTTTTATAGCATTTAATTTTCGATTAAAACAGCCTTTCTTTCCATGCTAGTGGTGTATTTTTATTATTAATTTCTAAAGGATAATTATATTGAAAAGTTTTAGGACCTCTATTGGTGATATAATCTATAATTTTATCAAGTGACTTATCTAAGCTAACATTTGTCTTGTAACCTAATATCTTCCTTGCTTTATCAGCTGAGCAAGTAGCCTCTTTAACTTCATTTGGGCGGTCCTCTAAATATTTTGGTTCTAAATTAAATTTTAATTTGTTACTTAATAAATGATACAATTCATTTATGCTTATAAATTCTTCGTCAGGTCCAATATTCACAACTTGCGAAACAATTTGGGGGTCCGTAAGGAGTTTATCCAGACAATATATGCAATCATCTATATCTGAAAAAGTTCTTTTTTGATTTCCGTCTCCATAAATAATTGGATTTCTTTTTTGTAGCATAAGATTAATCATTATAGAAACTACATTTCTATAAGGATCATCATATTTTTGTCTTGGACCTATTATGTTATGAGGCACAGCAATATTATATTCTACATTGTGTGTCTTGCTTAATATTTTTAGTATATTTTCTGCTGCAACTTTTGAAACCCCATAAGGATCAACAGGTTTTAATTCGTCATCTTCTCTAAATGGTATTTTAATGTTCCCATATCTTGCCATTGAGGAGCAGTAAACAATTCTTTTTACTTTATTTATAATTGCAGCTGTAAAAACTGATACAGAACCGGTCACATTATTATTTGTTATTAAAACAGGAGAAAAACTAGATAAACCCTCATGTGCATAGGCGGCTGCGTGACATAAAACATCTACATCATTGATAATTTTTTTCATTACTTCAAAATCTTCACAATCAGCCTTAAAAAAATTTATTTTATTTTGATTTATATTATCTAAATTGCCACCAATAAGATTATCGCAACCTGAGACTTTAAAATTTTTTTTTAAATAGTATTCAGCAAGATTTGAACCTAAAAATCCAGCTATACCAGTAATGAAAATATGCATTATAATTTTTTAAAGCCTGGCAACGACCTACTCTTCCGTGCCTTAAGACAAAGTACCATTGGCGCTAAAGGGCTTAACTGCCGAGTTCGGAATGGGATCGGGTGTTACTCCTCTGCAATAATCACCAGGCCAAGTTTTTGTATATAAATATTATTCTTTTGTAAACATTTTAAATATTTGCTCATTGATAGTAAGTTTAACAAAAGTAGATAATTTAAAATATAATGTTATAAATAAAAGAGTTTAATCGCGGGGTGGAGCAGTCTGGTAGCTCGTCAGGCTCATAACCTGAAGGTCCTTGGTTCAAATCCAAGCCCCGCAACCAAATAAATTAATTTTTTAAAAAAATTTTATATTGATTTATGAGAAGAAAACTTTTTTATTCTAAAATAATAAAAAAATATCTTGAAAAAAAGGTTGGTAATACAATTTTATTATTAGGGGCAGAAAATCTAGATAAAGAAATTTTTAAAAAATATTCAAATGTTCTTTTTACTAATCTAAGTAATGAGAATAACAAAACTATAAAAAATAACGTACTTATGCAAAATTTGCCTTACGATGATGATAGTTATGATTATGTTATTACACATGCATCAATTCATCATTGTTCAAAACCACATGCCGCTGTTTTAGAAATGCTCAGAGTAGCAAAATTTGGAGTAATTCTTATTGAAGCTCATGATTGCTTTTTAACAAGATTATCTTGCCGGCTTGGTTTATCTGAAATATATGAATACTCGGCAATAAAAAATAATAGTAGTGGTGGAGTAGACAATACAAATGTTCCAAATTTTGTTTACCGATGGACCGAAGAAGAAATCCTAAAACTTATAAACTCTTATAAACCATTGAATAAATATAAAATCTTATTCGACTATGAATATGACTTTAAATTTTTTAATAATTTTATAATTAATTTTTTTTTAAGTATTTTTTTTTCTATATTTAAAAATCAAAAAAATCTAATGTCAGTATATATTGAGAAATGTTGAAAAAATATAGGATACATTTATTCATAAATGACTTTCAATAAATTTATTAGATATACTTAATTAAATAATCTTTAAGAGTTAAACTAAATCCTTCATCTAGTTTTATTTTTGGCCGCCACCCATATTTTCTAGCAATAGAAGAGTCAATAATTTTTCTAGCTACTCCCTCATACTTTGATTTATCAAAAATAATTTTGCGGTCTATATTTAATTTTTTTAAAATAAATTTTGCATACTCTGATATACTCATTTCAAATCCTGTACCAATATTAATTAACGTTTCTTTTGTTTTTATATTTAAAAAATAAATACAAGCGTCTGCTAAATCATCAACATACATTAACTCTCTTTTGGGTCTGCCACTTCCCCAAACTATAAAATATTTTTTTTTATTTTTAGTTAAATTAAAAGCTTTCTTAATAAGCGCTGGAAAAAAATGTGATGTTTTAAGATTATAATTATCGTTTGGTCCATATAAATTACATGGCATTAAACATTTATAATTAGTTTTATATTGAAAATTATAACTTTCGCACAACTTAATGCCTGCAATTTTAGCTATAGAATAAGGCTCATTTGTTTTTTCTAACATGCCAGTTAATAAATACTTTTCTTTTATTGGTTGAATGGAATTCTTTGGGTAAATACAACTCGATCCTAAAAAAATTAGTGAATTTACCTTATTTTTATAACATGCGTGAATTATGTTATTTTGAATTTGTAAATTATTATAAATAAAGTCTGCCTTGTATTTATTATTGGCATAAATTCCACCAACTGTAGCTGCTGCATTAATAACAGCATCAATTTTTTTTTTTTTAAAAAAATTAAAAACTTTTGTTTGATTTCGTAAATCTAGCTTATTTTTATCTGTTGTTAAAATATTTTTATAACCAAAATATTTTAATCTTCTTATTAATGCAGACCCAACTAAACCATTGTGTCCTGTCACATAAATCCTACTAATTTTACTTAACATTCAACTTTTTCAATTCTTCATGAACCATTTCTTTTACCAAAGAATAAATATTATAATGTGGTTTCCAGTTTAATTGTTTTTTAGCTTTTTTAGAATTGCCTAGTAACGAATCTACTTCTGTTGGTCTTAGATATTTTTTATCTATAGATATAATTACCTTATTATTAAAGTAACCTTTTTCATTTATACCCTTGCCTTTCCAAAAAATCTTTATTTTTAGTTCCTTAGCTACCAAGTTAACAAAATATTTTACAGAATATTGCTTACCTGAAGAAATAATATAGTCATCTGGTTTTTTTTGTTGTAGCATTTTCCACATAGCTACAACATAATCTTTTGCATGACCCCAATCTCTTTTGGCATATAAATTTCCAAGATAAAGAATTCCATTTCTATTTTTTACTATTTTACAAAGAGCAGTAACTATCTTCTTTGTGACAAATGTTTCTCCTCTTACTGGACTTTCATGATTAAATAAAATTCCATTGCAAGCAAAAATACCATATGCCTCTCTGTAATTAACAGTGATCCAATGTGCATAAACTTTTGCAACACCATAAGGGCTTCTAGGATAAAAAATCGTATTTTCAGACTGCGGTGGTTTACTTCCCCCAAACATTTCTGAAGAACCTGCTTGATAAAATTTAATATTTTTTTGTATTTTATAAATTTTAATTGCTTCTAATATTCTTAATGTTCCAAGAGCATCAACATTTGCCGTATACTCGGGCATTTCAAAAGAAACTCCAACATGCGATTGTGCAGATAAGTTATATATTTCATCGGGTTTTATTTTAGAAATATTATTTAATATTGATAATGTATCTGTAACATCGCCGTAATGAAGAAAAAAATTTGTTGCCTGATGAGGATCATGATAGATTTCATCGACTCTACTAGTATTAAAAGAAGAGCTCTTTCTTTTTATTCCATGAACGATATAATTTTTCGTAAGAAGAAACCTTGCTAAATACGACCCGTCCTGACCAGTAACGCCAAAAATTAAGGCAACTTTTTTTTTCATTATTGAAGATAAATTTATATCTTATAATACAAATATATCGCCAATTAAGTAAAGAAATTTTTCTAAACTTTTAATAATTAATTTTAATAAAATTCTTTTATTAACTTTTTAAAATGCACAAGTTTAATATTAAAAGTTTTTTTAATTAAATTAGAGTTAAGCTTTGAATAAAGCGGCCTTTTCACTGAAGAATTTAATGACCTTGTATATATTTTTTGGATTTTATAATTGCTTATATCTACCCCTCTTTTTTTTAAAATAATAATGGCAAGATTAAACCAATTAGTTATTCCCGTACTTGACAAGTGAAATAATCCCTTATATTTTTTTTTTGGATTTTTTAAAATTTTACAAGCTATCTGATAAGTTTTTTTTGCTATAAACTTTGCAGAATTTGGTGTACCAAATTGATCAACTACAACAGAAATTTTTTTAAAATTACTAAGCCTACTTATGATTTTACTTGAAAAAGAATTATATTTTTTGCTTAAGATCCAAGAGGTTCTAATTATTGAGTAATTGCAATCAACACTTTTGAGCTGACCTTCACTCCATAATTTAGTTTTGCCATAATAATTTAGCGGAAAAACTCTGTCACATTCTTTGTAAGGTGTTCTTTTTTTTCCATTAAATACATAATCAGTTGAATAATGAATAACCCAAGCACCTACACTTTTTGCAGCTTCCGCTATAGATCTTACTGCGTCAACATTGATTATTTTACATTTTTTTTTTTCATGCTCAGCAAGCTCAACATTAGTGTAAGCCGAACAATTAATAATTAGTTTAGGTTTATTTTTTAATATGTATTTTTTAATAACATTGGACTTTAAAAAATTACATTCTAAAGACGAAGGGAGCAGTAATTTAAAGTTTTCTTTTAATAATTTCTCCAATATTGACCCAATTTGACTTGTCTTTCCCAATAAAAGTATCATTGAAAAATTTAAATATTAAAAAAAGGCATTTCTCTATCCTTCTTGGACAAAATTAATTTATTTAAGATACGTTTAGAAAAAAAATTAAATTTAGGATCCTTAACATTAATACCCCTTTCATGTTTTTTTGAGTAAAAATTATCTACTTTATAAAAAACTTCAGTATCATCCTTTAAAGTTAAAAAGCCATGCGCGAAACCATTAGGTATAAATAGTAATTTATTGTCAACATCCCTTATTTTAAATTTAAAAGTTTTCATGAATGTTTTTGAATTATTTCTTAAATCTATAGCTAAATCTAAAATTTGACCTTTAATTACAAATACTAATTTAGATTGTGAAAAAGGTTCTTCTTGATAATGAAAACCTCTAAAAGTATTTTTTTTTTTAGAAAAAGAATAATTATCTTGAACAAAATGAATATTTGGTAAGAAAAAATTTTTATTATACAACTCTTGAAAATAGCCTCTTTTATCAATTATTCTTTTTTTAATTGTATAAAATAAAATATTTTTACTCATTTTTTTTAAATTTATATTTTTTTTTAAAAAAATAACTTCTAGTTTTTAATAATTTATTTAAAAAAAAAGAAAATAAATAGTTTTTAAAATATGTTCTGTGAATATTTAAATCTTCTTTAAGTTTAAGTATAGCATTTGTAAGGCTTGTGCTCATTCCACTATTTTCCATATAAATAGAAAAAAAATTTAAGTATTTACCTGTAAATTTTTTTTTTATAATCTGCAAAATAAAATCTAGATCTGAAGAAATTTTATAATCAATATCATATTTGATACTTTTAATAATTTTTCTTGAAACAAACATAGTCGGGTGTGGGATTTGAAAAGCTTTATGCAATATTTTATTTTCTAAATTATTATTCCAAACTCTAGTTATAGTGAAATCTTTATTAAAATATAATAAATTAGAATAAAAATAATCATAACTATTATAATTAGTAATAAACTTTTTCATTTTTTTTAATATATTTTTATTATAATAAATGTCCCCTGAGTTTAGAATTCCTATGTAATTTCCCTTTGACTTACTTATTGCATAATTCAATCCGTCGTAAAAATTTTTATCTTTATAACGATATAAAAAAATATTTTTTTTTTTAAATTGTTTAATTTTATTGAATGTCTGATCTTCAGAAAAACCATCCAAAATTATATATTCAAAATTTTTATATGTTTGTGTTAGAACACTTTTAATTGTTGCTTCAATTTTTTTTTCAGAATTTTTTGTTACTGTAATTATTGAGAAAAACAAATATTATCTCCTTTTTATTGAGTTTAAATAATAAAGATAAAATCCATATATAAAAAAAATCAATGAACTATTCCAAGTAGTATAAAATGAACCAGAAGGTTTAAAAGGAAAATAAATAGATAAAAAAAAAATTGTTATCATAATGAATTTTTTGGAAATTAAAGTATTTTTTTTATTTATGCAGAATTTAAAATTATAGACAATTAAAGCTAAAAATATTAAAAACAAACTCAAGCCAACTAATCCCTGCTCTGAAAGTATTTCAAGAAAAAAATTATGCGGATGGGAGGAGCAGCTTTTATATTGGCTCTTTTCAAAATTTGGATCAACGTACTCCTTACAAATAACTCTAAAAGTTTTGTAACCTGATCCAAAAAACGGATTATCTTTAAAAATTTTATAAGCTAAATTATAATGTTTTATCCAAGGGTTTTCTTCCGTTCGATTAATAAAATTAGCTTGATGTTCAGTATTTTTTTTAATTTCTAAATTTTTAAATGAAAAAAAACTATAATTTATAAAATTAAAATATCTTTCTTTCAAATGATTAAAATTTATAATAGTGAATAAAGTTATAAAAAAAATTAAAATACCAATTAAAATTTTAATTTTTTTTTTTATTTTTAAAATTATAATGCCGGTTAATATAAATAATAAAAAACCTAAAAATGGTGATCTATCACCTGTCAACAAAATAAAAAATAAAGTTATTAATATTATAAATATTGAAAATATTATTTCTTTTTTAAGAAAAAGAATAATTAACAAGGATCCAATAATATAGAGGTAAGTTCCAGCTATTAATTCTTCTCCAAAAGGTCCAGAAAATCTCTCGCAACTTAATTCAAAACACATTCCTGGCGGGAAGCCAAGGATACTTTTGCCTAATAAATATTGAATTCCGATATCGAGACATACAATCAAAAAAGTTATTAAGTAACTTAATTTAATTTTTTTTAATTGGTTTCTATTAATTTTTGTTATTATACAACATACTGCTATAGAAAATATGGGAAATCTTATTAGTCCGAAAAGATTTAATAAATAGTTAATCCTTTTATCAGGAATTTCTAATAAACTAAAAAAAATACCATTAACAATAATGTAAATAAATAGTAAAAATATAAATAAAACTGATTTTTCTTTAAAAAAATTCCAACTATTTTTGATAAAACAATTAGCAATATAGCTTACAGCTACAAAGCTAACAAAAAAATTTAAAGTAAAACTTCTTAAAATAAAAATTAGTGGTAAAAATAATATTATATAGAAGTTTATATTGTAAATACGATTAAATAATTTTTGCATAAAAATGCCAAGTTATCTTATAGAATATCAATTGATTTTAATTTTAATAATATTTTATTTACAATATTTAAAAAGAGAAAAGATATCAAAATTTTTTGGATTATTAGATTATCCAGATAATATTAGAAAATTTCATAGTAAAACAACACCTTTATTAGGCGGGGTTTTTTTATATTCAGTACTTATAGTTATATTTTTTTTTGAAATATATTTTGAAAAAAAAATTTACCCCTTTTTTTCAATATTAGTATTTAGTTCATTTAGTTTTTTAATCGGCATTCTAGATGATAAGTTTAATATTAAACATTATTATAAATTATTTTTTATTGGTTTATTTTTGATAATATTTTTACTTAATAATGATGAATATTTATTAAAAAACTTATACTTTTTATACTATAATAAATTATACACTTTATCTAAATTACCTTCTCTTTTTTTAACTACGCTTTGCATTCTTCTTCTTATAAATGCATTTAATATGACAGATGGTATTAATGGTTTATCTGTTGGTATTGCATTTTTGTGGTTATTAATTTTATTTAGTTTTTTAAAATTACCAGACAAATATCTTTTGATATTAATAATATTATTAGTTATGTTTTTTCTTGTTTATAAAGAAAAATTTTTTTTAGGAGACTCTGGTAGTTTACTATTAAGTTCATTTATAGGTCTAACATCAATATATTATTATAATCAAAACATTTATATTAATTATAATATTTCTGTGGAAGAAATAGTTTTAATTTTTTTTATTCCTGGTTTTGACATGTTTAGACTTTTTGTTAAAAGAATTTTAAATAAAAAGAATCCATTTGTTGGAGATAGAAACCACTTACATCACATCTTAATTATAAATTTTGGTTTAAAATCCAGTTTAATAATTTATTATGCATTAATTGTTATTCCATATCTACTTTTTAAATTTTTTAGTATAGAAATTATTTATTTATTTATTATTCAAATAATTATTGTTTTTTTCCTCATAAATTATTCTAAAAATATCAAGTTTGATTATTGAAAAAGAAAAAAATTTTATTTTTTTTAGTATATTAATAAAATTGGAGTAATTTATTTTTTTTGAAATACTGTTTCTTATACTTTCTCTACTAGTAAAGTTTAATTTACTACTTTTATCATTTAATAGTTTGATATATTTATTATAAAAAAAATTGACAATTTTCCTATTCTTGATCCTTTGATATCTCGAAAGTCCTGAAATAAAAAACTTTTTATAAATTTTAAGTCCATGAAAATGATATGAGTAAAAATATTTATTGTGACTCATATAATTTTCACAATCTAAATCCCAAGGTGATATCATTGAGTACTTTGGTTCTAATATTTTAACTCTATTGCTAATAACTGGCCAAATATCTAAATATTTTTGATCTGCATAAAGATTATTTTCCAATCTATCAAAACACCAATCTGTACATTTATTCTTCCAATCATCTAATATTTTAAAAGTATCTTTGTATAAAAAATTATATGAAATCCATCCAACATTATAATTTCCATACCTAGGGTTTGCGTATTGTTTAATTATTATTACACTATAATTTTTAATACTTTTGTAAAAAAATCTAGGATTTTTAAAAAAAAAAATATCTACGTCTAAATAATTTAATTTTTTTAACCTGAATTTACCTTGAAAAAAAATTGGAACATAAGGAGACAAGGTAAAATAGTATTCAATTTTACTTCTTAATTTTTTTAATATTTTAAGTTTTGCATATTTACGCTCTAGATCATCCAATTTACAATACGTAACATTTTTAAGTTTTTTTCTTGTAAAAAAAGCAAAAGAAATATCATCTAGCAATAATATGTAAAAATGATGTTTGCAGCCAGTGCTTATCAATGAGTCTCTTAGAACTAAAAACCTGGTTAAATAGTTTTTATCAAAATATGAGCAAAAGTTAACCATTTCTTCTTAAGTACCAATGAATGGTTTCTTCAAGTCCTTTATAAATATTATTTTTTGGAACCCAACCAATTTTTTTAATTTTGCTCGAACTTATATTATATTTAATATCATGCCCTGGCCGATCTCTTACAAATTTAACTAATTTAAAAATATTTTTATTAAAATTAAATTTTTTAATCATTATTTTACAAATTATATGAACTAAAGAAATATTTGAAAAAGCATTATTAGCTCCGATATTATATCTTTCATTTAATTTTCCTTTAGTTGCAACTCTCATAATTCCCTCAACATTATCCTCTACAAAGATCCAATCACGTATCTGACGACCATTTCCATATATAGGTATAGTTTGATTATGAATAATATTTTTAATTATTAAAGGAATAAACTTTTCTTGATTTTGGTTTGGTCCAAAATTATTACAACTATAAGTAATATTATATGGAATTTTATAAGTTCTGCCCCAAGCGGCAACTAAATGATCTGCAGATGCTTTGCTAGCTGAGTAAGGAGAACTTGGTAAATATGGATCACTTTCTAAAGATTTTCTTTTTTTTTTTGAAAGATCACCAAAAACTTCATCTGTCGACACTTGAATAAATCTAAAATTTTTATCTAATTTAGATTTAATATCCAAAATGACTTTTAATAAAGAATATGTTCCAAGGATATTCGTCTTAATAAACTTTGAGGAATTTTTTATTGAATTATCAACATGCGTTTCGGCAGCAAAATTAAAAATAAATAATGGACTAAATTTAGTTAAAATTTTTTTGATATTATTCTCATCGAGAATACTAATCTTAAAAAAATTGTAGTTTTTATTATTTCTCAGTCCCTCTAAATATGAAATATTAGAGGCGTATGTTAAACTATCAATATTTATAATATTATAATTAAATTTAGAAAATTTTTTTATAAAATTTGATCCTATAAAACCTGCTCCACCAGTAACAATAATATTTTTCATGAAATAATTTTTTTTAAATATTTTCCATACTCAGAGTTATGGTATTTTTTAATTAATTGTTTAATTTTTTTTTTATTTATCCACATTTTATTTATTGCAATCTCTTCTGGGCATCCTATTTTATATCCCATTCTTTTTTCTGTGATCTGAATTAGCTGGCTAACTTCATGTAAATTATCCGGTGAACCTGCGTCATGCCAAGAAAAACCTCTTCCCATTTGTTGGATTATTACTTTTCTATTTTTTATATAAATATTATTAATATCTGTTATTTCAAGTTCACCTCTTTTTGAAGGCTTAATAAGCTTAGAGTGTTCAATCACGGTGTTGGGGTAAAAATACAAGCCAACAACCGCATTATTAGATGCTGGCTTTTTTGGTTTTTCAATAATATGCGTAATTTTATTTTTCTTAACGTTTATAATGCCGTAGCTAGAAGGATTAGATACGGAATATGTAAACAAAACAGCATTTTTATTTTTTTCAACCTCTTCTGAGGCTTTAGTTAAATATGAAGACAATCCATCGCCATAAAAAATATTATCTCCGAGAATTAAACAAACACTATCCCTGCCGATGAATTTTCTTCCTAAAATAAATGCGTCAGCTAGACCTCTGGGTTTGTTCTGAACTTTATATCTAATATTAATTCCAAAATCTGATCCATTTTTTAATAATTTTTGATAACTTTTTAAATCATATGGTGTTGTGATTAGTAATATATCTCTAATGCCCGATAACATTAGAACTGATAATGGATAATAAATCATAGGTTTATCATATACCGGTATTAATTGTTTTGAGACAGCAATTGTTGCTGGATATAGTCTTGTGCCTAAGCCCCCTGATAAAATAATACCCCTCATTTTAATATTTATTTAATATTTCTATCACTCTGTATATTTGGTCTTTTGTATGAGCAAAAGAAATTGGTAAACTCATAATTGAATTATGTATTTCCTCTGAAATAGAAAATTTTTTTTTATTAAAGTACTGTAAAAAACAAGGTTGCTTATATGGTGGAGTTGGGTAGTGTACGTCTGTATGTATATTATATTTTATTAAATAATCTCTAATTTTATTTCTATGCGGATGCCTTATTGTATAAAGATAGTATGAATCTTTAACATTAGTTTCTTTAATTGGTTTTATGAAATCAGTCTTTAAAAATTTATTATATATATTTGCTAAAATATTTTTATGATTATTTATTTTTTCTAAATATTTTAATTTAATATTTAAAAAAGCCGCTTGAAACTCATCCAGTCTACTGTTAATTCCTAAAATTTCATTATGATATCTGTTTATAGAACCATAATTTCTAAACTTTTTTAGTTTGTCAGAAATATTTTTATTATTACAAACTATAGCCCCGCCATCACCTAAAGCACCTAAATTTTTTGTCGGATAAAAACTAAAACAACCAAAATCACCAAATGAGCCTGTTAATTTTTTATTAATACTTGCTCCATGCGATTGAGCGCAATCTTCTATTAAAAAAAGTTTATTTTTTAAGCATATTTTTTTTATTTCGATTAAATCACATGGTTTACCATATAAATTAACTGCCATGATAACTTTAGTACGTTTATTTATGTGTTTTTGTATTTCGAAAACATCAATATTGTATGTTTTGATATTTGGTTCAACCAAAATAGGTTTTAAATTAGCATTTATAATAGAAAGTATAGATGCAAAATATGCATTTGAAGCAACTAATACTTCTGAGTACTTTGGAAGATTAAGTAATTTTAATGATATTGTTAGAGCATCTAATCCGTTACCAACACCAACACAATAGTTTGTGCCAATATACTTTGCAAAACTTTTTTCAAAACTATCAACAGACTCTGATAGAATATATTTTCCATTATTAATAAATTTTCTATACTCTTTTTTAAACTTTTGAATAAAAAAAAAATTTGATTTAGAGAGATTTTCAAAAAAAATTTTTTTAGATTTCATAGCTATAATCATTTTTATTATAAAATTCCGAAGCTAAAACTAGAAGGATAGAATTATTATCCTTCGGAATAATTTCGTGCCAATCTTTTGGCATTAAAAGAAGTCCATATCTTGGATTTATAAGATTATAGGCTTTTACTTTACGTTTATATATTGTGTTGATTTTAATTTTTCCTTTTAAACAAACAACAAATTGTATATTTTTTTTATGTTTGTGTTCACCTCTACTTTGATTATTAAAATTATACAAATAATAAACTCTTTTAATTTTAAAACCTATAAATTTTTCAATAATTGAAATGTTGCCCCTTTTATCAGTAAATGTAGGTATCTTTATTAATTTTGCCATTTTTTATTTAATCTTTGCTATATAAATAGTCTTCTTAAAATTTTTTTAATTTAAAAAAAAAATTTTTTTGGACTAAATCATCAATCTGCTCATTTTTAAAGTTATTTTTGATTAGGCAGTAATTATTTCTTAAGAAATAATTTAATAAAAAACTTTGGTTAAAAATTCTTACAGGGTAGCTTGCGTCATAAATGTACTTGGGGACTATTTGAACTTTTATTTCTTCACACTTGTCATGAACTAACGTCCTTAATAATAAAAAATACTTTATTTTTTTTTTTATAAGATAGCTTAAAATTTTAAATGGATCTTCTAAATATTGTAATACAGAAGACATCAAAACTAGATCGGGAGATTTTTTTTTAAAATAATTATTTAGCGATGAATAAAAAAAAAGATTTTTTTCTAATTTAAAGTTTTTAACATAATCAACTATACTTCTTTGCTCAATAATAGACCAGTCAAATTTTTTAATATCCTTCAATATACTTATATTTTGAAAATAAACTGATCCAAAAGAACCACCATAGTCTAGAATATTAATTTTTCTTTTTTTTCCTTTTGCATAAAGAATAGTATTAATTAGACTGTGATTAATTTTATTTTTGTAAAAAAGAAAAGAGTCACGCTCATAACTAGCTCTTTTATTTATAACCTTTAAAAAACTTTTTTTTGATTTCGAAAATATTTTTTTGCTATCATAACCTTCGGAATTTTTTTTAGCAAGTTCCCATGAACTATAATTTCCATAAAATTGGATATTTCTTTTAAATATTTTATTTATATTTTTTTTTAAAAAAAAAAATAGATGTCTAAACATTAAAAAAATTTTTTATAAACTCTTTGAGTCTAAAGATTTTTTTTTTTTTAAAAAAGGATTCCACTGATTTTCTAGCCAAACGAGATTCTTTTACTGTTTGTTTTTTAATTTTAATTTTTTTTTGATATATTTCTTGCTCTTTAAAATTTAGTAGATCATATTTACTATTAATCCCTCTATCTACACCTATGTTTTGAACAAGCGTATGTTTAGGATAAAGTGTATACATTTGATTTATAAAAGCTGAAGCATACCATCTAATTGCCCAGGAATCATTTTTTTTTGAAATATGATCTTCAAGCATTTTAGAATAATTATAACTATTATTAAAATTAAATTCATATTCTGATTTATTAGATTTAATTACGTTTAATAATTTTTTGCTATTTGTATTAAATTTCTTCCACGCTCTTCTCCATGTCCCCCAACCCCAACAATCAGCACCTTTGATAAAAAATGTATTTATTAATCTAAAATTTTTTTCAATAGGATAAAAATAACCATGAATTGAAGCAACATTTTTTTCATTTTTATAAATTTTCAGTCCTTCATTAATAAATTTTAGGAAAAACTTACCTAATTTAAGATCGTCTTCAATTACAATAATTGAATTATTTTTTTTTAAAATATAAGATATTCCTATTATAATATTTTTTGATAATCCTAAATTTTTTTTTCTATAAATAATTTGAATTTTTTTAAAACCTTTTATTGTCTTAATATATTCTCTTACAGCCAAAACGCTATTCTTGTCCAATTGAGACTTCCACGAATCTGAAAATATGTACAGCTCACTGAGAGTCGATAATTCATTTTCTTTTAGCGAATTTATTGTAATTTTTAAGCTAGAAAGTCTATTATAAACAAATAATGCTATTGGTGCTAAATTATAATTCACTTAAAATTTTTTTAATTAGTTCTTAATAATGAAATTTTCTTAAAATTCTATTTTTGTAGTACTTATACAAAATTTTAATGTAATAATCTTTATAAAAATTTATTCTTATTTTTTTTTTAAATTTTAAATAATGTAATTTTCCAATCCTAATTTTTGCCATATTACTACTTACTTTTGTATAAATTGCTTTATTTCTTAAAATTTTTTCTAATACGTTAATTACCCAAATAACTTTTGTATTATAGGGAGAGGCAATAGTAGTAGTTTTATTAATTCTTATCTCTTCTTTGATAAAAAATGTAACTATTTTTAATACATCTCTAATATCTATTAAATTTCTTATTGAATTTTTCCATAATTCAAAAGGTATATTTTTTTTTATATTGTAATAAAAATAATTTACAAATAAATTTAGATTGTATGTATCGCCTATGACCTGCGGTAGTCGAAAAATAAAATATTTTTTAAAATTTCTTCTTATTAATTTTTCTATTTTTGTTTTATGTAAAATATAAGAATTTTTTATAATAGAGCTGACGCTGCATGTACTAAAATAAACAAGCGTGATATCTTCTAATAGAATAAACTTTTTTAATAATTTTATCTCTCGCCTAAATCTTTTTTTATCTTTTTCTTTTGAATTAGAAACGCCAGAAGCAAAAATTACAATTTTTTTTTCTTTGGAAAATTTTTTCTTGAAAGCTTTTGCTAAAAAACCATTGCCTATGATCATATTATATTAAAATTTCAAAATTTTATCGAATTTTATATGACTTTTAATTTTATGAGCAACTAGTAACAATGTTATTTTTTTTATTTTAAAAATATTATTTAGTATTTTTTTTTCAGTTTCATAATCAAGAGCACTTGTAGCTTCATCTAATATTAAAATTTCTTTACACTGATATAATGCTCTTGCAATTCCTAATCTTTGTCTTTGTCCGCCTGATAAAAAAATCCCATTTTCTCCCACAATCGTATTATACTTATGAGGTAATGATTGAATAAAATCATGTATTTCAGCCAATTTGGCGGATTCTATTAATTTTTTTTTATTTATTAATAATTTGTTAAATTCAAAGCATATATTTTGGGCTATTGTACCGTCGGAAAGGAATATTTGTTGAGGAATATGAGCAATTTTTTTTTGCCAATCTTTTAATATATTATTCTTGAGTAGATTATTATCTATATAAATAGCCCCCTCATTTGGTCTCAATATTCCTAAAAATAGATCAAGAAAAGTACTTTTACCAGAACCCGTTTTTCCAACAATTAAGTATTTATTATTTTTTTTTATATTTATATAAAAATTATTAAAAATAAATTTATCTCGTTGACTATATTTAAACGAGATATTTTTAAAACAAACATTTTTTTTAAAATTAATTTTTTTTCGATTATTATTTAATGATTGTATCGATAAATTTAAATCATTATAGATTTCATTTATAAAAATTCTATTTCCAAGTGCAGAAGCAAAACTTATGTAAATATTATTTAATAAGGGTAATAATTTTTGTATAGAGAAAATAAATAATGCAAATAATGGAATTAGATCTGGGAAACTAATTTTGTTATAAATATTTATAAAATTAAAAAGAAAAATTATTAAAACTGCACCTAGAGTTTCTATAATATATCTTGGAAATAAATATAAAAAAGCTAAACTACCTTGATTCTTTCTGAAAGATAATTCTTGTTTAGAAAAATTTCTGACATGTAAAATATTTTTATTATTTAATATGATTTCGCGCATACTATAAAGGGATTCTCTAACGCTTTTTAATCTAGAAAAACTCAAATCTGAAAGTATTTTACTTATTTTTTCCAATTTTTTTTTATTATATTTTGTTATTAATACATAAGTAAAAATTAAAAATAATATTGAAAATAAAGTTATTTTTAAATTTACAAAAAATAGAAATAATAAAATAACTAAACAAATAATCACTGAAGAAGAGGCGCTAAAAAAATTAAAAATAATTCCAGATAAGATTTCAATTTTTTCTGATATTGTAGATAATGTATAAGTAGAATTTTTTTTAATAAAATCCTCATATTTATTTTTTAGTAAATTATCAAAAATTTTTATAGAAAAATCTGCCGATATGGATTTCGAAAGTTGAATAACTATAAATAAAACTACTCCTCTTATTAAATTTGATAATATAATTAAAAATAAAAAAATTATTGAAAAAAAAAGAACAGGCCTGGAAAGATTAAAATTTATTTTATTTAAAAAATTCAAAACATTTTTATAAAAATAAGAATGTTCATATGATAATATGCTCGAGACGAATGGGATTATGGCTCCAATACTTAAAATTTCAATCAAACTTGAAATGATTGTGAAAAATATCGCAAAAATGATTGCTATTTTTTTTTTTTTATCCAAAAATTTAAATAGTTTTATAAATTCTAAAAATGAATATACATATTCATTTTTTATTATTGAGATCATGAATTTTAATTAATAAAATAAAATAATATTTTTCTATATATTTATATTCGTTTATGCGAAATTTACTAATGATTATAAAAAATATAAGTAAAAGTCTTATTGATTATTTTCCACCAATTTTATTAATTTTAATTAAAAAAATACTTTTAAATAGATATTACCCATACACATTTATCAAAAGATTTAAATCGTATAATGAATGTCTAAGTTTTTCGGAAAAAACGACACATTATTTAAATAATCAACTAGATCAAAAATTATTAAAAAAAATTGAAGATCATAAAGAAGTTGAGGTTAATAATTATTTCTATATTGCACCAATAATCTTTGCGATGGGTGGGGTTAACAATAATAATACTATTCTAGAGATTGGTGGTGGTCTGAATCCCATTTATAGTTACATAAAACAGTCAACAGGAAAAAAAATTAAAAATTTAATTCTTGAGAGGAAAGATTTGGTGGATGCAATCCAAAAAAAAAAAATTAATAATAATAAAAATTATATTAAGTACATCTATAATCTCGAGCAAATCAAAATTAAAAAAATAGACTACGTTTTATTTAGTAACTCAATTCAATATGTAGTTGATTATAAAAAATTATTACACAAAATATTTAGCTTCAATCCAAAATATATATCTATAAATAATACTTTTTTCACATCACTAAAAAAAAGTTTTTATACCCTTCAAGTAAATATGCCACCAAGTATGTTTCCAAATAAATTTTTTTCTTTTTTTTTATTGAAAGAGATTTTTAAAAAAAATGGATATCAAGTTATCTTTATGACAAGACGTAAATTTCTTTATAAATATAAATTCAATTTAAAAGAAAAAGAAAAAATATTTATCTCTGATATTTTATTCAAAAAAATTAATTAAAATATATTAAAAATAGTTATCTATAGATTTATATATTTTGAAATATTTTTTTTTATTTTGCAAAAATAATAATAAAATATAATGAAATAGATATGAGTTTATTTTTAAAAAAATTTTTTTTATTCTAATATATGTAGTAAAAACTATTTTATATATTTTTTCTTTAATGCTTTGATTTATGCCTACAAAAATTTTTAAATCTTTTAATAATTTTATTAATTTTTTTTCTTTAATGTTTTTTTCTTTTATTAAAAAATTAACAAAATTATTATACCTTTCCAAATCAATTTCCAAATTGGGTAATAGTTGTCCTTCGCTAAAAAACGTATTCGACTGTCTGAGAACACTTGGCATCTTTAAAAATTTTTTTTTTCCTTCCAAAAGAGGAATAATAAGGAAAAACCATATATATTCTAATGAATTTTGTACTCTGAATTTATAAGCCAAATCCCATATATTTAATAAAGTTTTTTTTTTAAATAGACATTCTAATGACAATGCAGAATTAAAATTTTTTATTCTACGTATTACACTGTTGAACTTAATGTCCCTGTATAATCCGGAATAATGTTTTCCTACAAATCTAAATAATCCAAAATCATTTGAAACTGTAAATAATTGCAAAATCTTAAAATCATAGACTAAACCTCCAACAAAATTAAAATATTTTTTATTATCTAAATATCTTTCAGCTTTTAATAAGAAACGTAAATTTAAAAAGTCATCGTTAGTCAGCATGATTATATAATTAGTTTTGATCAACTTAATGCTATCTGCCATTTTTTTAGCAAAAAAAGAAAAATTTTTATCGTGGGGAAATTTTTTATACTTGATTTTAATAAATCTGTACTTTTTTTTTAAAAAACCCTTTGTAAATTGCGGTTTTTTAGATCCATCTGCAAGAAAAAAAGGGTAACAAATTTTTTTTTGATTATAATATTCAAGTAATCTTAATGAAAATTCTTTTCTTTCATATAAGGGAACTAAAATCGTAGTCTTGGGTTTATGTTTGTTTATTAAATTTACCATTAATATTAATTGTAACTAAATAATATATATCTATAACTATATAATATAAAAAATTTTATGTCTTTTAAAGAATTACCTCTAATGTCAGAAAAAAAAGGAATAACATTATTTTATCCTTATGTGTCTAAACTTAGTATAAAAAAAATTAACAAAACATTAAATACAAGATGGATTGGACAAGGACCGCTTGTAGATAAATTTGAAAAAAAATTTTCACAAATGTTTCTTTATAATAAGGAATGCGTTTCCGTCGGCTCTGGAACAGATGCTTTACACTTAGCCTATTTATTAGCTGGCCTAAAAAAAGGTGATGAAGTTATAGCTCCAGTTTTTACATGCACAGCAACAAATATTCCTTTGCTCTATATTGGCGTAAAAATCAAATTTGCAGACGTAAACCCTTCAACAATGAATATAGACATAGATAGTGTAAAAAAACTAATAACAAAAAATACTAAAGCAATAATTTGTGTTCATTACGGAGGTATCCCATGTGAAATGGATGCTTTATTAGAAATAAGTAAGAAATATAACTTGAAAATTATTGAGGATGCTGCGCAAGGGCTAGGAGCAACTTATAATAATAAAAATATCGGAACAATTGGTGATTATGGAGCTTACAGTTTTCAAGCAATCAAACATATCACAACAGGTGACGGTGGGTTATTAAGTATTAAGAAAAATGATTATGTTCAAAAAGCTAAAAGATTAAGATGGTTCGGAATCGACAGAAATAAAAAACAACAAGGAGTCTGGAAAAATGACATCAAGGAAATTGGATATAAATATCAAATGACAGACCTTGGGGCATCTATAGGTTATTGCGGACTATTAGATTTCGAAAAAATATTAAAACATAGGCGCAAAATTTATAATATTTATCTTAATGAATTAAAAAAAAATAAAAAAATAAAAATTATTCACGATTATGACAAAAAAAAGAAAACTGCAGCTTGGATTTTTACAATAGCCTTAAAAGAAAGAGTTTTTTTGCAAAAAGAACTAAGAAAAAAAAATATCGAAACGAATCAGGTTCATTTCAGGAATGACAAGTATTCTATTTTTAAAAAATTTTGTTTTAAAAGAAAATTTCCTAATATGGATTATCTAGAAAACAAATACTTAGTTTTGCCAGTGCATACAAATATGACTGAAAATGATGCACATTATATTTGTGAACAGATAAAAAAAATTATTAATTAAATTAAAAATTATTTTTAATTAATAAATATGCCAATTTTATTAAAAAATAAGACATCAGACTCACCGGGAATTATTTTATTTAATCATAATGAGGTACTATTTGGAGTTCCTGCAAAATTTAAAAAAGTTAATAATTTTTTGTTAGATTTATCAAAAAAAAAAGAGTGGGTATTTGGTGTTCACATACAGGGCGATTTATCATGGTTTGGAAAATGGAAGCCATTAGAATGGCAAGATTTTTTTATGTGGCCAAACAAAAATGACCCTATACTTGAAAATATTCCAGAAAAAAAAAAAACTGAATTGACATGTATAAATTTTCATAACGAGATACTTTTTAAAAAAAGAAAAAAAATATTAAAATATGATTTATGTAGTATCTCAAGATTTTCATCAATAAAAAAAATTGATGTTACAATAAATATATTTAAAAAATTATTAGAAAAAAATCCAAAATTAAGATTATTATTGATCGCATCATATCAATCAAAAATAAATTTTTTCTCAAAAGAAAAGAATTATATTGAAAAATCATTGTTGCTAATAAAAGAACAATTTTCTTCTAAACAATTAAGGCAGATTGATTTTATTTGTTCTCCGTCAGAAATATTTAGTTCTTTTCCTATAAAGGAAGAATTGTTATACGAACTAGTATCATCATGTAGAAGTTTATTATTAAATTCTCACCAAGAAGGAATGCCAAGATCTATCGTTGAAGCTTTATGTTTAAAGACAAAAGTAATTATTTCAAGTAAACTAAAGTTTGCTATAAAAAAATATCTTAATCATCAAAATTCATTAATTTATCAAGAGAATAATCAATTGAGTTATGAAAATAATATAAATTTTATATCAAAGCAAATTTTCAAATTTTTGGATTGCAAAAATAATATTTCTAATATTATTTGGCCTAAGTTAAAATTTTTTAATGAAAAAACAAATATACCAAAATTAAAAGAATTCTTTCTTAAAATTTTTGAAGAAAAAAAAATTAATTTTGATTTCAGCAAAAAAAATTGGCATTTATATAATCTTAACAAAAGATTGGCTTGTCACGGGTATGCTGAAAATCTTGTATTTATGAATAATGATAATTCTTTTTTTACTTGGTTTGAAAAAATTAAAGATAATAAAAAAAATATTTTAGAAGAATTTCTTTATCAACAACCGTTATTATTAGATAAAAAAATCAAATATAAGAATGAATTTACTCATTTTATAAAATATAATTTATCAAGATTTAGTAATAAATTTCTTCAACCTTAGGAAGAAAATGATTTTGCATAGATTTTAATTTATATGATGGATAATAATAATTAGTCAAAGCGTAGCGTAAACCAGATACAAGCGGTCTTCCTCTATGGATTAGAGATGTATCAACAAGAATTAAAGTTCCAGCGCTTCCAGTAATTGTTTTTAGCCTTTCTGGCTCCATACTAATAATTTCATTAATTTTTTTTTCGGATAATCTTGTTTCATTTATTTTCATTTTATATTTAAGACAATCTTTAATAATGAATTTAAACTTATTGGAATGCTTAATAAGTTGAAATGGTCCGTTGTTATCATTTACATCAATTAAATATAATATTGCCTTATATTGAAATTCAACATCATCTTTATGCCACCCACCACCCGATCCTAAATTGTTTGCAGCGGAAACAATTCTATTTGCCATAGTCATGAGATTAGAAAGTTTTCCATTAAAACACACTGTTCCAACCATATTAAGTAGAGGGTTAATAAAAAAATTTTTAATATTAATGCTGACTTTTTCAGCTCCGTGTATTCTATATTCTGATTTTATTTTATCTTCCCAAACTTTATTTGGATATTTATCATAAAAATTATTAATTTCCTTAATTATTAATTTACAATTTTCTTTGTTCAGGAAGTTATTAATTATAACATATCCATTTTTTTTTAATTTACTGACATAATCATCAATCATATTAACTGAAAAACTTTTATAAAAAAATTTTTTAACGAATAGAAAGTTTTTCAATATATGAAGTAATTTTGAATAAAAGATATACTTAATAATATAAATTAAATGCATATGAAAATAATATAGATAAAATAAAATTAATCTACAAAAAACAATTAGAAAACATTATAGAAATATTTGCTAAACATCAATATTTTAAAATATGAATAAAAATTATTATAATTTTTCAGAATTAGAAAAAATAAATTTTTATATAATTAAAAAGTTTATAGAAAATAATCGAAATAATTTATTTTTGAACTTTAGAAATTATAATCTTGAAAAAGCATGTTATAAATATTTATATTTTACAATAGCGAATTCAAAAACTTATTACAAATTATATTCAGATATTAAAAACGAAGAACAAAAAAAATTTTATATATTAGAAAATTATGAACTAAAACTTTTGGCTAAAGAATTACTTGATTATTTAAACATAAAAAATATTTTATTATTAAATAAAAAAAATCTTTGTACAAATATTATATTCATAATCAAGTACTTTCTTATAATACTCCTATCGTTTTTTTTTAAATTAAAAAAAAATAATGAAAAAAAAATTTTATGTATATTAAATCATAAAAAATTTAAAGATAAATTTTATTTCTTATTAAGTGAAATAAAAATAAAAAAAAAATTTATTACGCAAAAAAATTTAATTTCTACATTTATAAAAAAAAAAATTAACTTAAATTTAAAAATTTATTTTAAAGATATTTTAAAGCAAAAAAAATTTATTTTCATGCATAAAATTTATCTTAAAACTTTTATATACGACACATTAATAACTTCAGAAACGCCACTTTTTATTATTTTTTTTGAGGGAGATGCAACTGATCACGAAATTTGTTGCGAAATTTCAAAATCAATAAATATAGAATCAATTTGTGTGCAATGGGGCGGAGTGATTTTTAATACACCAAAAGCAAGTTTTCAAAACTCTGGATATAGTAAATTATTAGTTTGGGGTAATAATTACAAAATATTATTTAAAAAATACAATAAAAATGTTGATGTGAAAATCATTGGCAATCCTTTTATTAAATATCAAAAAAATAAAAAGAGGAAAAATATTTTATTTCTTCTTCCCCAAAAAACACATTTGATAAATAATGATTTATTAAAAAAATTTTTAGATTTAATTATTTGGTCTTTAAAGTTCGGAAAAAACAAAGTTTTTATAAGAACTCATCCACAAGATAACTCTAATAGATATTTAATTAAAATTTTTAAAAGAAATAAAATTAGAATCTATGATTCAAACAAAATTTCTTTGTCAAAAAATCTTGCAAATATAAAGTTGTTAGTAACTTTAAGCTCTGGTGCTCTAATTGAAGCTGGAAGATTAGGAATTATAACTTTAATGATAGCTCCCAGCAAAAATATTAAATATAATATCTCAATTGAAAAACTTAAAAAAAAATTTTTAATAAATTTATTATCAGAAAATCTTGATCAAGTAAAAAATACAATTACAAATGTCATGTTAGGCAAAAATGATATAAATAATATTAGTAAACAAATTAAAAAAATTTTTTTAAATGAGATAAGCTTTATCAATAAAAAGGCCCTCAATAATTTTAATAAATCAATTAAAAAATTTATTAAATAATTTAAAAATACTAATTTAACTCCAGCTCTACCAATCCGCAAATAATATGACCCACCAACAAATGGGCTTCTTGAATTCTTTCTACTTTTTCACAAGGTATATCTATTAATATATCAAATAAATTTTTTAATTTTTTTGCTTTTATTGAAGAGAGCAAAACTATTTTTAACTTTTTTTTTTTAGCAACTTTTATTACTTCTAAAATATTTTTACTCTTACCACTAGTTGAAATAACAAATAGCAAATCGTTCTTATTACCAATTCCTTCAACTTGTCTAGAAAATATTTTTGAGAAATCATAATCATTACCTATAGCAGTTATTACGGAAGTATCTGAATTTAAAGAAAGAGCAGAGTATGCTTTTCTATTTTTTTTAAACCTAACTAAAAATTCAGTCGCAAGGTGTTGGCTGTGGGATGCAGACCCTCCATTTCCACAAAATAATATTTTATTATTATTTTTTAAAGTTTTAATAATAAGTTTTGTAGTTTTTTTTATCTTTTCAAGAAAATATTTTTTTTTTAAAAAAATAAGAATATCTTGTGCTTGCAAAATATTATCTAAAATTAATTTATTATTCATAATAAATAAAAAATTAATTTATAGATGTACTCTCTACACATTTCTTACAGGTAGAATTTTCATAATATTTTCCACATCTGTGTATTTCTCTTAAATAATTAGCTAACTTTCCATTCCATGCATTATAAATACCATCTTGTAATCTTCCTAAACTAAGTTGATTGCTAAATGTGTTACAACAAGCAGTAATATTGTCATTTCTTATAACGACTCTCTGAAAAGGTTGTGGACACTTAAAATCCTTAATTTTTTTATTATCAGAATTTATTTTTAAAAAATCATCAGGATAAAAAGATGAAAAATCGTCCTCATAATTTGGAGGTGTAAAGGCTTGAAATGTTACCATGTCTACTTTATCTATCCAAAATTTTTCAAACAACTCTTTTTCATGTTGGTTTGATTTCATAACACACATACTAACTCCTGTAACAGGAAGTTTATAATTTCCTTTTTCTTTTAATTCTAAAAATATCTCAATATTTTTAATAACTCTATCTAGTGGCAAACTTCCTACTCGTACTTTTTTATATGTTTCTGGTGTAGCAGCGTCCAAACTAAATCTTAAACGAGTAATTCCTGAGTCTAATAATTTTTGACTTCTGTCTTTTGTTAATGCAGAAGCATTCGTATTAATCATAATATCTATAAAACCTTTATCACTTGCGTATTTTACATATCTCTCAAAATCTTTTATTAATAAAGGTTCATTAACTCCTTGTGGCTCTATTGATGGACAGTTATATTCGCTTCCTTCATCTACTATTTTTTTATATTTATCAAAGTTCATCTTTTTGCTTATCTTTCCATCATAATGTTTAGCTAATGTTTTTGTGTTTGAGATATTGCAATGAGGACATTTGTAATTACAAACTTGAAATAAATCTAAATGCAAGAATAAAGGAAATTCGGTAACCAATTCTAATTTATTAACTTGGTCCCACTTCTTTCTATATTCTATAAATTTATTTCCTAAAATTTTAGATAATTTTTTATTAATATCTTCTGATTTAGATTTATGCACAACTTTATTATCAGTTGTATAAATTTTTAAATTTTTCATAATTTTTATAAGATACGTTAATTATTTTTTCTTAATGTGAGCTCTTAATTTTTTTTCAACCTCAATCTCTATATCTAAAATAGTTTTATCTTTTTGTCCATTAAGAGCTTTTTCAATGCTTCTAACTCCATTTATTAAATCATGGAAACCGTCGATGCTCAAAGATGCTGCTTGATCGCTTCCATACATGGTTCTGTCCAAAGTTATATGCCTCTCTAAAGAAGTAGCCCCCAAAGCTACAGCGGCAAATGATATTGCTAACCCACTTTTTTCATGACCACTATAACCAACTTTGCAACCATATCTTTCTCTCAACTTAGCTATTAAGTTCAAACTTGCAAATTGAGATTCAAATGGATAGGCAGAAACACAGTGCATTAATTCAAATTCACAATTTTTTTTTCTAAATATATCAACTGCTTTATCTATATGTTTATAAGTTGACATTCCGGTGCTAATAAAAGTATATTTTTTTTGAGAAGCTACTGATAATAAAATTTCTTCGTCGACTATCATTGCTGATGCAATTTTATTGAATTCAAAATTGTATTTTTTTAAAAATATAACACTATTAATATCCCAGGCACTAGCAAACCATATAATTTTATTTTTTTTACAAAATGTATTAATATAATCATAATCTTTTTCTGAAAATTCTAATCCTTTTTTTTGATCATAAAAAGTATTACCAAATGGACTTTCTCTTGGTTTTGATAATTCTTCCTTAGAGTATACAAGATTAATATCCCTTTTTTGAAATTTGACTGCGTCAGCACCACATTGTTTTGCAGCTACAATCATTTTTTCAGCTAACTTAACATCCCCATTGTGATTAATTCCTATCTCTGCAATAATAAAAACTTTATTCATATATATTGTTTATATAACTTATATTTATTTTTAAATTAAATAATGTAAACCATTAGGTATAATGATTGTGGACTCAATAATTTTAGCGAGAGGAGGGTCTAAAGGCATTAAAAATAAAAATTTGATTAAAGTCGGAAATAAACCTCTATTATACTGGTCGGTAAAAAAATCTCTAAATTCAAAAAAAATTCGAAATACTTGGGTAAGCAGCGATTCAAAAAGAATAATTAATTATGCAAGAAATATTGGATCAAAAGTAATAGTTCGACCAAAAAAGTATTCAATGGATAACTCTAGCTCAGAGTCGGCATGGTTACATGCGATAAAATATATAGAAAAAAAAAATAAGTGTGATGCCATATTAGCAATACAACCAAGTTCACCAATAAGAATTGATAATTTTGATAGAGCAATTAATTTTTTTGAAAAAAGTAAATTTGATAGCTTGTTTTCATCTTCAATTATTAAAGATTATTGTGTATGGAAAAAAAATAAAAATAAGTTTATTGCAAAGTATAATTTTAAAAACAGAAAAAGAAGACAGCAAATTAAAAATTACTTTTTAGAAAATGGTTCGTTTTATATATTTAAAATAGAAAAATTTAAAAAAACAAAAAATAGACTTTTTGGAAAAATTGGAACTTTTATTCAAAGCAAAAAAGAAAGTTTTCAATTAGATGATATTGAAGATTTGTTTATAATTAAATCTTTAATTAATAATATAAAAATATATGAATAATTTAAAAAATTTTTTTATAAAAAATAATAATTTAAGAATATTTAATATATCAGCTCATAAACTTAGAGGAAAAAATTTTTTTGATAGTATATTTAAATATAGAAAAAAAATTTTTTTTTTACAAAAAAAAAGAATTAAAAAAATAAATCAATATAGATGCAATTTATGCCACCATTCTTATGGTAATATTTTTTTAACATGGAAAAAAATATATGTTTTGGTACAGTGCAATAATTGTGGAGCTGTCTCACCAAATATAAATCATACTAATGAAGATGAATTTATTAATTCTGTATATAATAGCGATATTTATACACGCAAAGCTTTTGAAGCTATTTATAAAAATTATCAGTATAGAGAAAAAACTTTTGGATTAGAAAGATACAATTACACAATAAAGAGACTAAAGTTAAACAGCAATTGCAAAGTTTTAGATCTTGGATGTGGTTTTGGCTATTACTTAAAATTTTTAAAAAAAAAAAATATTCAATGTAAAGGTCTGGAACCGGCCACAAATATATCAAACTTTTGCAAAAAAAATCTAAAATTAAACATAGTTTCTAGTCCTTTATATTTAGAAAAAAATAATGAATATAATTTAATTACTTTATTTGACGTCATTGAGCATTTAAAAAATCCGTTAGAATATTTCAGAATAATTAATGCGAAGATGAAAAAGAATGGTTTTTGTGTAATTTATACCCCAAATATTCACTCTTTGGGGTATGCATTGATGGGTTCTGAGCAAAATACACTTCTTCCTTTTGAACACTTATGTTTTTTTAATAAGCAGTCTTTTTCTTATTTAGCTAAAAACTCAGGATTCAGCATACATACTATTGAGAATTGCGGATTTGATATAATGGATTATTTAATGCTTAAAGAATATAAGGACAAAATAAATTATACTAAAAAACTTAAAGAAATGTGTACAATTGTTCAGGCAATAATCGACCAAAAACAATTAAGCAATCACTTTAGAGTAACTCTAAAAAAAACTAAATAACTGTTCTCCCGCCATCAATTATTATATTTTGGCCGGTTATATAAAGAGAGTCATCGCTTGCTAGCATTTTTAATACACCAAAAATATCATGTGGATAACCCAATCTATTCATGGGAATATTTTTTTTAAGTTCATTTATAAAATTTAATTTCTGCTTATTCTTAATAGAACCAGGGGAAACCATGTTAACTCTAACACCGCAACTTGCATATAATGATGAAAAATACTTGGTAAGTCCAAGCATTGCATGTTTTATAACAGAATAAGTTACAGGTTTAATATAATTTTTATATGATTTTTCGTAAATTTTTTGATTTGGAGCAATCACTGAAAGGTCTGAGCCTACATTGATAATCGAACCTTTTTTTTTACTTTTCATATTTTCTCCAAAAAATTTGATCATTAAAAATGAGCCTTTAATGCTAACATTTATTTCACGATCCCAATTTTCTAATGTGGGAAATCTACTTTTTGAAGACAGATTTGAAAAGGGAACGGCGTCAATAGCAGCATTATTTATTAATACATCTACAAAATAATTTTTAGTTAATTTAAATAAATTTTCCACTTCATTATTGTCAGAAATATCACACTGATAAGCAAAAAAATTTTTTTTAAATCTTTTTTTTAATTTATTTAATTTGCTAAAATTATTATCTACGCACAAAACTCGATATCTGTTTTTTAAAAAAAAATCACAATATTTACTACCTAAAAAACCAGCACCACCAGTAATTAAACAAGTCTTCATATTTATAATATTTCCCCGCCGTCAATAACAAAGTTAGATCCTGTTACGAAGTTAGCTCCAGAACTCAAGAGGTAATTGCACATTGCTAATACTTGGGAAGGTAAGCAAAATGTATTTAGAGGAACATTATTTTTTATATAAGATAATGTTATTTTTTTATTATTTTTAATTTTCTTTCCCCACAAATTATTTTTCATGAAAATATTTCCCGGAGATATAATATTTAAATTAATTTTATATTTAGCCAATCTTTTTGCTTCTGCTTTACAATAAAAATTTAAAGCTGATTTAGCTACTGAATAAAAAATTGGTGCCTTAGAAATTTTTACTCCAGCTATAGAAGAGATTGCAATTATCTTAGTTTTTTTGTAACTATAGTTAATTAAATATTGATTCAATAAATTTATAAAAACTATTAAATTATTTTTTATTGATAAATCAAATTTCTTGCTAATATCAAAATAATTTTTAAAGTCAGAACTATTACCGGCGCAACTTATAATTCCATAAATTTTTTTAAATTTTTTTTTGATGTCTAAAAAAACTAATTTTGAATGGTTGTTAGAAGATAAATCACAAGAGTAATAATATTCATTTTTTAAAATTTTCGTAGGTTTCTTTTGGGAGATATTTATTACATTAAATTTGTTCTTAGAGTAATAAGAAGCTAAATATCTGCCTAAATAGCCACTAGCACCAGATATAATAATATTCTTATTCATGTTTATAAATTGTTAAATAAAAAATTTCTATTAATGTTCAACTCTTTAATATGTTCGTTTTTAATTGATCTTCCAGTTTGCAAAATAAAATTATATTTAAAATTTATTTTGCGAATTAAGAAAAAAAATTTTTTGTAATTCCAATTACCTGTTCCTAATCGAACGCTTTTTCCGTTTAAATTCTTATCTTTTATATGAATATTTTTTACATATGAAAAATATTTTATTTCTTGTTTAAAGTCATAACCTAAAAAAGCACTATTGCCGGTATCGTAATTAATACCTACTTTTTTACTTTTAAATTTTTTTATAAACGACATAACTCTTTCTGGATTATAATCACTTTCAAATAGTATTATAGAATTCTTTCGTAAAACTGGTAAAATTTTTAAAACAGATTTTATTAAAATTTTTTCTTCTGTTATGGTTTTAATACTCGACTGATCAACCAAAGGTAGAATAAAATATTTTATACCAATACTTTCAGCATTTTTTATAATGTGGACCAATTGATTAATTAAAATTTTTTTTTGGGTTAGAAAAGTTTTCTTAAAAAATGGTTTCTGCATAAAAAAATCGCATGTTACGGATTGTATTTTTAATGAATACTTTTTCTGTAGTCGCTTTATTTCTAAAATATTTCCATTATACAAAGGATTTTTTTTTATATTTTCATTATTAATAGTCCATTCCATCAGCCCAAAATTATTTTTACTAGCTAAAAAAAATTCTTCTTTCCATGAGCTTGAAGGAAAAAACTGTATTTTATTATTATTTTCTGATTTCAATAATCTACCTTGCATAAATCCAATTTTATAATCCTTTTGCAAGCCAACCTCCGTCAACAACAAAATCTTGTCCAGTTACATATGAAGATTCATTAGAAATTAAATAATTTATTAGACCAAATAAATCTTTTGCTTCACCCCATCTATTTATAATCATTCTATTTAGTCTTTTTTTTCTTTTGGCAGAATTTTTATAACTAAGTTTGCCCATCCCAATATTAAAATAACCTGGAGATATAGAATTAACTCTTATGTTTTTGTTTGCAAAATCTAAAGCTAAAGATTGAGTAAGAGACTTTACTCCCCCTTTAGAGGCTACATATCCTGGATTATTTGGAAACGCTTGATATGCATTAATGCTGCTAAGATTTATTATAGATGAATTTTTTTCTAAGTATTTAAAAGATTCATAAGAACAATAAAAAGTGCCACTTAAATTTACTTTGACAATTTTATCAAAATTTTTAATATAATTTTTTGAAAATTTTGTAATTGAAGAATTGTTAATTAAAATATTAAACTTTTTAATTTTTTTGAAAATTTTTTTTACATTACTATAATCCGATATATCGCATTTATATTCTTTAGAAAGATTTTTAATATTAGAAGTGCTTCTTGATATTCCTACAACCTCATAACCTAATTTAATTAGATTTTTCGCAATTTCTCTTCCAATTCCTTTTGAATGTCCTGTAATTACAATTTTTATTTTCATCGCTTAATATATTAAAAAATTTTTCTAACCAAAACTAAAGAATTTTGAGTATATTTATTGTAAATATCAATTATTTTAACATCATAATTTTTTTTATTAGCAAAATATTTTCTAAACAAATAAAATTCTCTTTTTGATACATCCTCAATAATATAAAGGCCATTTTTGTCTAAATAATTAATTGCAATTTCAAAAAAAGTAATATTTGCTTTAAATATATGCAAAGCATCATCTATAATTAAATCAAAATTGTTGATATTTAAATTTTTAAATAAATCTTTAATGGAAACAGGGTTTAATTGATCACAAAAAAATGTTGAAATTCTATTTTCTTGAAACAAAATATTTTTATCTATGTCTGCGCCATAAATATTTGCATTGAAAAAAAATTCTTTCCAGACTCTTAGTGACGCTCCTGGGCGCCCATGAAGACCCATGTTTGAGGGAATGTTCAAATTATTTGTTCCCAAGCCTAATTCAAAAATATTTTTAAATGATGACCTATTATCAAAAAATAAATCTTCATAAAATGAAGCATAGTTATTTATAATTTTTCTATTTGATTGATTGTGAGTTACATCCCCGCCTTTATCACTCCCGTATCTATTACACAACGTTGATAAATATTTTTTATCAGTAAGGCATTCGGTAAAATAAATATATTGACTTTTTTCTCTTAAGCAAAAATTATTTTTAGCTGCACCTATATAATCTAATAATCTTATATATAAATGATAAATTTTTTTTGTCATCCCAAAAAAAAACTTTTTATCGTAATTTTTTAAAATTTTTTTCATAAACGAAGTTATTTTTTTATAATTAAAAAATTATCTATATAAAAATTATTTTGATAATTTTCAGGTACAAATAACTTAAAAAAATAAACAATTATAATTTTTATAAAATTAAAATATATTTTAATTAGGACTAAGATTAATTTATTATCTTTTCTATAATAATTATAAAATAACCTATTTAACTGACTATGAAAAACTGTTATAAGGGCTTTATTGCCACATACTAACTTTTTATACTTTATAATTTTAAAATTATTTTCTAAAAAAATCTTTTTAATTCCATAAGAAGTAAATCTTCTAAAATCATAAGGAGTATCATGTTCAGCCCAAACAAAAGGTGTCGTAACAAGTATTGAACCGTTTTTTTTTAAAATTCTTTTAAATTCTTTAATTAAAAACTCCAAATAAATTACATGCTCTAAAACCTCTGTGCAAATAATAATATCGAAGAATGATTTTTTTATTGGTAACTTCTTTTTTTTTTCACCATCAATAATAAAATTATTTTTTTTTATTCTTTTATAGCCACTTTTTTTAACATCTAAACTGTAATAAGTGTTATTTTTTATAAAAAATTTTTTATATCTCTGGTCTCCTGAACCAAAATCCAATATTTTTTTATTTTTTATTTTTTTACTAAATTTTTTGATTTCTTGAAAAAGAACTTTATCAATCATTTTTTACAGCTAATAAAAAAATACTTTCATTGTAATTTGTATCAAAAAATTTTTTCAGTGCATAAATCAAGCCAATTGAGCTATTAGTAACGGTAAGCTTAACGTGTTACCACGCTTCCACACCCGTCCTATCAACGTCGTAGTCTA
>Ga0315909_10001366_pt1 | contig 33003 bp, 52 predicted proteins | sample LakEriMetagenome_11_FD_203527 | JGI IMG/M metagenome (GOLD analysis project Ga0315909, IMG submission 203527) | Freshwater fungal communities from buoy surface, Lake Erie, Ohio, United States - Buoy 2 MA125 | ecosystem: Environmental > Aquatic > Freshwater > Lake | place: USA: Lake Erie, Ohio... | reverse complement strand
TAAACACATAAGCCTCATCCACATAATCAAAGGTAGCTTCATTTGATGACATTCTACGAGTGACTATTTTAAAGTCAGGAGAAGCACTTGGGTAATCAGGTACATTAACGCCTATGATCCCTAACAACTCGTTAGCCCACTGGTCTACCGATTTTTGCCCTACTTCACCTGACTTAAATGTTCTATAGACAATATCAAATTGAAGAGTAACATCAAAGTTAAAACTCTGCTTGTCACTATTTTCAACTGATGTTTGACTACTAATGATTAAAAACGGAGGCTGCACTTCGTCAGGTGCAATAGTATCGTAAACACCCAAAGAAAAACTTTGTGATGCTAACTTATCTACATAAGCCTTTCGTATAGCTAATCCGCAATCTTTCATTAAGCTTCTGTTTCAGCTTTTACTTCTTCAGGATTTTGCTCCTGAGCAAGTTTTGATAAAAACTGAGTTAAAGGTAAACCATACTTAGTTGGCAATTCTTGGATGAATGCGTCTAATTGTTTTACCTGCTCTTCGTTTAATGTAATTGTCATGGTATTGATTTTGTACAAATTTAGCGAAATATATTTATATCTGAAATTCTTTAATCTTGTATATAAGCTGACTATATCTCTTGTCGAAAGATGTCATTAAAAATGGTCTAGTTGCCTGATTAGTAAACTTTTTTGGACTTTGTACTATATATTGCCTAGCAAATTTACTTTGCTCACTAGGTGTTATGTTAATTAATGCAGGTAAATTTATATTATGCCTTGTTCCAAATTCGACATAAGGAGCATATTTAACAGATTTATTACCAGCACTAACATAAGCTGTGCCTGTTTTATCTGTTTTTCTATGCGTTATACTTCTTTGTAATGCACCTGTTTTTACCTTTACATCAGCTTTAGCATCTTGTTGAATATCGACAACAGTTTGATTTATAGCCTCTGCAACGTGCTTTTCTAGCCTTTCTGACGCATTAGAAAACTTGGCTCTTAAACTATCTAAGCCTGTAATACCCATTGAAAATGCAGCCATTATTTCATTGTTGAGCAGCTAATCATAAAATACTTATTACGATCAGATTCGTTTATAACTGAATTGATTAGATATAAGTTATTTTTGAATGATATAACTAATTTATTATCAAATACTTTTGATGTTGTGTATCTTATTCTAAATGTAATATCATTATTTATAGAATCTTTTTCTACTAGGTTAGTCTTGCTTTCGCTATCTCTAGCTATTTCAGCCCAGCAAGTATAGTAGTCTACAAGGGTATTTACAAAACCACCTGCATTGTCGGATACGCTAGTTTTACTCTTAAAAGTAATCCTATTCATTAATCTTCCTATCATTAGATAATTACGTTTATGCGTTTAAATGGCTTCATAAGCTCGTATGCGGTCATCAAATTAGCTGAAGGCTTAGTTGCTTCAACCGAAGACTCTCTGTACTCATATAGGTCTGAAACCATCTTTAAAAGGGCAGTCTTCATTGTCTGAGGAGTTGTACTATAACCGCAAGTATAAGTAAATCTAAACTCGTTATCGAAAATGCTAGTCATGTAGACCTTTTTGGTGGTCTCACCAAGCACCTGATAGTCACCAACGGACATTGCTACCCAATTTGTGCTATTCCAGTATTCTACTGCTAATATTGTGTTTGTAGGAGTGTAAGGTAACTCTATAAAGCTATCTACATAGGCTACAACTCTTAATGTTCTAGGAGTCATTGCAACTCCTGCATATTGCTCAAGTCTTGTTTGAGCTGTATTGATTAAAGATGTAATCAAAGTATCATCTTCACTGTAATCTACTCTAAGGTAATTCTTAGCTTCCGCTAAAGTAACGACTGTGGCTGTAGGTGCTACTGTGGTCGTTATATCTCTTACTATTTGCATTATGCCATTGTTTTTACAAAAATAACTAAAATATAGCGGACATAAAAAAGGAGGCAGTTTGCGGCTGCCCCCTTATATTTTAGATTAATCTAGGATTAAGCTACGTTACCGAAATCACCATATACAAACGCATTGTTGTAATAGATAGGGAATGCAATACGAGCTTCAACTCTTACAGTAATCAAGTTCTTTTGGAAGTTATCGCTATCCATTTCAGAGAACTGAACAGAGATACCTTGATTTTGCATGATTTGAGCACCCATTGACCAGTCACCTACTAAGAACTTATCAGCAGCGATTGCTGTAGATTGGAACACAGGGATACCAGCGATAGTTAAAGAACCATCAGTTGTAACAACTGTAGAACCTGGAAGGCTATAAGCAGCGTTAGTTGGTTTAGTGTTCATGATGTTAGCCCAATCAGTTGGGTTAATCAAGATACCGTTAGCAGAATAGTTAGTAGCAGAAACTTGTGCAATAGCTTGTACTAATTGCTCAACGTCTACAGTTGCAGAACCAGTTGGAGAAGCAGCATTGATAGTCAAACCAGTTAAGTTTGGAGCTGTACCACTACCGTTCAATAACTGAGCATCTTCAGCTAATAAATACTTCTCTAACAAACGAGCTTGTAAGAAAGAAGTCATAGCAGGAACGTCATCTAACATTTGACGAGAGATTCTTACGAAACCAGCGATGTACTGAGCTGGAGCATCAGTCATTGTGATATCGAAATCTAATTGAGCTTTAGAGCTACCTTGAGTTTGAGGAGCTACATCACCTTCACCACCTGTTTCCTTAGGGAAAGTAAATAAACCTGTAGAGATTGTACCTACTGGTAACAAACTTCTAACGTGCACTTTACGATTAGGAAGAGCATATACTTGTGGAGCATATTGTCTTGGGATATCACCAGTTAAGTTAACTGCTTCAGTCATGTTACCTACTGCCTTAGTGTCTAAGATAAAGCCAGAACGCTTCTGCTCACCACGACCTAATTTTGCGATGCTGTCAGCATTCTTCTCGATTGCTTCAGCAAGAGTTGCATTGAACCCTTTTACTTGATTTTCGTTCATTGTCTTACGATTGTTTTTTGCCTCTAATTTGTCAGCAGCATCTTTTACTACAGCAACTTGAGATTTTAATTCTTCTAATTCTGATTTTAAACTGTCTACCGCTACTGCGTTATCAGCTTTTAATGTTTCGATAGCACCGTTTACTTCGGTTTTAACGCCTTCGAAAGCACTTTTGATTTCTTCTACCATTAGTTGAAAATTTTAAATGATTGTAAATATTTGTTTATCTCGATTTCAACGGAAATCATCGGGTCTTCCTCTTCCTCCAATGCTTCATCTTCTGGCATTTCGACTGCGCCTTCAGATGATAGTTGCGGTTGTTCTTCAAGGTCGACTGACTCTTCATCTTCCATCTCAGCAAGATATTGTTGTAATTGCTTAAGTTTAAGTTCCAACAATTCAAATGTTTCATCAGTAAAGTGACCATTTCTTAAAGACTTGATAGTTTTACCCATCTCATCTACAAGAACAGACTTTACTTGACTCTTCACTCCTACTGTTGGTGTATTTGCGTTTGCACCCCACAATACTGAACTACCCTCAAACAATTTAATTTCATTGATTTCGTTATAGCCTGACTTTGCTTGTGACTTGATAGTCTGAAAGCCGATGCTATGTTCTGTGATATGACCTTCTTTATACAACTCATAAGTATCGTTACCTAATGTTGTATTAGGCATCTTTACTCTAGCCTTTAAACCAAATCCATCTTCCATCATCTCAAATGGTTTAGCAATTGGTTTCTCAGTTGAATGGTTAAATAAATGCCAGATTCTATTCTTGGCACTAGGTCCGTTTTCTTTTAGGGTTTTAGTGAATGCACCTGGTACAATAACATCGCCATCGCTGTCAACATTACCAAACGCAGAATAGTAGACTGTGATAATTCTACCATTATCTTCCATGTCTACTGGAGCACCACTTACCGCTTTCTTGTTATAAAAGTTACTCATATTTTTTATTTAAGCTATATAAACTGTGCAGCATCTACAGTTGCAGTTATTTACTGCTAACCCTGCTGCATCATGTGCATATTGCATTTCTATTAGTCCATAGTCAGGAGTGTTTACTAGGAATGGTTGATTAACAGGGATTCTTACACCTTTGTTGTCAGGATTCGTTTGTCTATCTAAATCCCTGTGCCATAATCTTGGCTTACCACTCTTAGCTGGATATTCAGCAGCTATCCATTGTTTTAATACTGGAACACCTGCTAACCTAACCGCACCTATAGCACCTGTACTTAATGCCTGATGGCTTTCAGTCCTTGCTATAAGTAAACTCCTTGCGTTATTTATCTTCCCTTCTCTCAGAGTCTGAATTGCCAACTTGTTTACTTCGTTCTGTGACAATCCATTCTCACGACCATACTTTATAACATTCGCTAATATACGAGCTATTTCGTTTTCAGTAGTATTCTCTATGCCTTGCATCTTTAATCCGCTAATGCCAATCCAATACGATAACATAAATACTAACCACTCATCCAAAATGTTTAAAGGGTCAAGGTCAATCTCTTCCGCTTTCTTATTCGTTTCAAACATCTGTTGGTATCTCATAGCAGTATAACCGCCAGTTGATTCATACAAAGTTCGTAAAATATTATTAATCTTATCGCCAGTAAAAAATCCTGCACGATTATTAGCCGCTTGTTCTACCCCTAACGCCTCAACCATTTGAGCAGCTTTGTCAAAGTCAGCTTGTAAAGCCTCTTTAATTTTAGGCTGAAACTCTCTGATTGATTTCCTTGCAATCTTTTGTTGCAAAGCAAACTGCTGTGATGGGTAAAGTATTTTAGGCATCTATTTTTTAGCGTCTATAGCTTCAATCATTTTTCCTGCTGCTGCAAAAATTGAGTTCATATTGTTTTGAGCTGCATATTGTCTTATGGCTGCCAATCCTCTTCTGTCTACTGTTTTAAAGTCAGAAGTATAAATGTAGCCGTAATGACCTTTAGTATCTTCACTAAGCTCTGGATCTACACCAAGAAACCATAGACAGTATTTATCATATCCATTTTCTTCTAGATAAGCATTTTCCATTTCTGCTGTTGGTCTTACCCAACTATCAGGTGTAATTACATCTCCTGATGCTATAAGTTTATTTGCATGAGCAATACCTTTAGCATTTTTCTCAGTTAACCTTTTTAATTCTAAAAGGTTATTAATAGTTTTTTCTAAGATGTCAAATGATTTCATAATATTTATTTTGATGGATCGTAAGCCCAATTTTTAAGTGATATATCTCTTTTAGAAGGACAACCTTCTGCTGCTGGTTTACCTTGCTCTGCTCCTTTCATTCTGCTCACAAAGCTTATAGTTCTGTTTGCATCTTCCGCATCTGCTGTAGTCCAATCTTCTTTCTTCTTAGACAATAGTCTTAGGTTTCTAGTGATAGGGCTTCTGTCAAGTGATGCCTTCTTTGAGCATTCTGTATTTGACCAGGCTTCTAGTTCTGAGTAGCTCATGTTAGTAATTGACTTGTACTTTGCGTACACTTCATCTACTTGCTCATTCTTACTCAAAAAAAAACCTTCACTTTTTACAGGTGGCAAATTATAGTCGCTTTGTTGTTGAGCATCTCTAGGGTCTTGCAACATAGTCAACTCATCAATAGGCAAGTAACCTGCTGGGATAAATATCTCATCCATTTCAGTTCCTTCCATAGTATCATAACGCATAGCTGCTCTCTTCTCGTTTGGAGTAATCCACCAAGATTGAGAAAGGATAGCACTAAGCTCTTTCATGTCCTCTTGTAATTCAGGGAATACTGTCAAATCGAAATCGATATAGTAACCTTCACCAATCTCTGTTGTAAAGAATCTATTGAACGCATCACGAAGAGCTACTAACTCAGGAAGGACTACTTGAGTCAACATTTCCTTCTTAGCTTCTTTCATGTTGTTATAAGTCTTGTTATCAGGATCGTTAAACAACGCAGAGTTAACTCCGTAAACATTACAAAGTTCTCTAAGTGTAATCTTCTCTGATTCTAGTAACTGTAAATCAACAGGACTTAATCCCATGTTAATCCAGTTAAGCTTTGCACCAGCAATCAAAATCTTACCAGCATTCTTTACAATACCAGCTTGAGTTTTTGTTCCGTACTGATTGTAGAAATCTTCTTTAAGCTTTCCTGCTGCCTCTGGTCCGAAATCATTTGATTCATCAGCAGACAAGATACCTTTAGGTCCTTGATTCTGTAACATACCAACAGATGTATCTTTTGCATCGTTGCTACGTTGTACTGTTCTATATGCGGCTTGAAGAGGACTGAGCCCATAGAGCTGCTGTCCATTGGTGTCGAAATACGGGTTGAAGTATTTTAGATGGATTACGTCTTTCGCATCTAATTGATCCCATCCTACTAGCGTAAAAGAATAACCTTCAACCCCGTTTATTGTACCATCAGAGATAATGGCAACGTATTGAGATGGGAGTGTAACAAGTTCAGCAACCTTACCTGAAGCTAATCTATTCGCCCAGATGTAAGTGTTACCAGTAATAAGTTTATAACCTACAGCACTCTCGATAAATTCAGAGAATGATTGATATTCATTTGGTTTTTCTAGCAAAGTGTTTAATTCGGAATCAGCAATCTCAGCAACTGCTTTTACACGAACCAACTCTGCTTTAGCGATATCTGCGGTTGACGTAGCATTCGCTAACATTGACTTGTATCTATTCAACTCTTTTTTGTTCTTTACTTGATAAACATAGAAAGGAACAGTAGAAATTGTTTTAGAGATACGTTTGATGATAGCATATACCTCACTATTGTTTTTATAGTCAAGTACAAATTTTTGCTGGTCTAATTCTGGATAAAGTGTTCTTCCGCCAATCAATCCACCGAAATCAGTAAAAGGATTGTTAAAAGTCACCTTTGGAGCTGCCTTCTGTTGAAAAGGGTTAGCTGCCTTTAGTATGTCCGTTAAATTCACGCTATATATTATTTTTACAAAAGTAACAAATTTTTATGCTATACAACCCACCCTCTTTTTGGTTTCGCATATTTTGTGTATATGGCATACCTCATAGAGTCCATTAAGTGATCTCGAAACTTCACAGGTTCATCAAGTGTGTTACCATCTGTATCGGTCTTCCACTTGTAATTTTTAATCTCATCAAGCAAATCTAAGGACTCTGACTTGATATGCAAAGGAAATGATTTTACTTTGTTGATTCCTGCATAAACATCCTTCACAGCACTCTTTAAGTTAAATCCTGCCTTATTTACCTCCGATATGGTTTTCGGTTCAGCAGGGTCGGCATATATCTCCGAGTTCCTATCAAGCCCTAAAGAACGCATCCTATCAATTAGTAAAGCGGTTGACATTTTGGTATCATAGATTAATTGATCGACAAACAACTCGCCATCAAAGTTCTTAACCCTAACAAGGGCTGTTTGGTTGTTAAAGCCAAAGTCAAGTCCATAAAACACATCTCCGCCATCAGGGAAGTTCCTTCTACGCTTCCAATGCGTATAAATGGTCGCTTGGGATATTGCCCTCTCTCCTAAGCCATAAACTCGCCAATATTCATGGTCGGCTGTTTTAAGCCTCTCAATCTCATCTACGATTGATTTTTCAAGAAATGGGTTGTCTAGGTAGGTAGTGATGGTAAAGTCAGCATCTTCTCTAGGAACAACCTTATCGTAAATCCAAGAGTAGTAATCTGAAGGGTTATAGTCAATTACAATCTTTTCTGTGGTTCTTAATGCTAACTGCATCCAAGATTCATAGTTTACCTCATTAGCCTCGTTTATAAACAAGTAGTTTCTTTTACGACCTCTTATTTTTTGTGGCTGATCGGTAGAGACGAACTCTACGACATTGCCTCCTAAGAAGTAAAGATTTTCTGATTTGTTGTGCTTTTCTTCTGAGTATAATCCATATTTCGATAGTATTTCGATAAAGTCTCTCATCACAGAGCCTTTTATGGATGGCAACGAGGATCTGCAAATGGTTAGGGTTTTTCCCTTCTCTTGTAATAATTTCACGATAAACCATGTCAATACATTGTAAGTTTTGCCAGACCTTGTTCCGCCTTGCATAACTGATATTTTTTTTTGGCTGTTTTGCAGTACTTCGAAGACTACGTTTGTGGTTACATTCATAAGACATAGGAAAAAAAATTAAAAAATTGGTTGTGTGTTTTCCATTAGAAAACTTTTGGTTTTATAGGAAGGTAGGGGTCGTACTATTCGTAGTAGTCGTAGTTAGTACGAATGCTACGAGTGCTACGAGGCACTACGAGTTTTAGTTTATCTTTTCACTTTGCTATTTTAAGCCCCATTTAAGCCTTTCAATTCCAAAATGGATACATAGTACTACACATAGGGTTAAAAGCCTTAGAATCGCCTTAAAATGCGAAATAGAGGCATTGTAGCTACTCTTCATACTCACCATCTTCATTAATATCCAATAATTCGCCTTTATCATGGTTGTAAAGTGGGATTTCATCACTTTCCCCAGCCTTGTAAGCAGGTACGACCATTCCTGGCTCTGTTTGCGTATCAAAGTTGATTATCTCACCTTCAGGTAAAGCTTTGTGCTCATCTCCGTCTACTTGTTTCATAATATCTCCAATTTGATTCGGTTTAACTACGTTGACTGTAATTTGCTTAACCACATCTCCTTCATGAGCAACCTCAGTCTTCTCGATATACCCTCTTCTCTTGCCTCTAGTCTTCAGTAAGAACATGGTCGCTAAGGTATCACCCCTAGCAATCCTCTCCATTAGCTTTTGTTCGCCAAAGTCAAGCATAATCTCCTCAGGCTCGATTTCAGCCAACCTCTTAGCAAACTCAGGGTCATCCTTCAACCAAGTCTTATACTGCGTCCTACCGACTCCAGAAGCCTCACATGATATAGTGATATTGCCAAAGTTCTCCTTATAGGCTATGATAAAAGCCTCTTTAGCTATTTCTTTGAATTGTGCGTTCATATTATCTATTCTTTGTTGGTGTGCGAATTGAAATAATGCTAGTAACCTTCTTCTCTAGGTTATCATGACCTAACCACTTGCCACAATTGGTACATTCAAACTGTGTAGTCTTGATTTGACTAAACCAAACGTATCCATCAGTCTTAGTACCACATTTACAAGTGTACTCTCGTTTGCCGTAAGTATCTTTCATCTCAAATGTTTAAAAATGTTAAAATCATTGTTTTATATCAGAATTTTGGGGGGCACAATGGGGCAGTAGGGTAGGGGACGCTAAAAAAGTGGGTAGGGGGTAGGGTGGGGGAGTGGTATCCCCTATCACTTAACATAATATATACTATAAGCTGTTGCTCTCCCCTATCTGATCGGTTCATTTGTGGTGGTTTAGGTGGTCAAAGTTAGGGATAATATTTAATGATTGGTAAGGGACTCAAAGGCGAAAAGTAAAAATGCCTATCATTATTGTATTAATATATAAACCACTAATTAAATTATAAAGTACTTAAGTAGTTAACTACTTACTATATTAATATAGTATTAAATTAGTAATTAAACAATTTATACTAGTATACTAGTAATTTAATGGTGTAACATCAATAAATATCTAAAAATAATTTATAAATATTTTAATATTTTTAAACTTTGTATTAATAAAGTACCTATCTTTATTGTATCAAATAACAAATAAAACTACAAAACATGACAAACTTAATCTACACTAACAAAGCAATCTTATCAATTTACAAAGCTTATAAGGTTGCAACCATGTACAAAAATGTACTAATTAAACAAGGGTTTAAATCTTTATTAATCGTAATCAATAACAAATAAAACTTAATACCATGCAACACCTTGACAACTTTTTACAGCTTTACTCTTTAGCTTTAGTTACCTTGATACTAGGTAACATGGCTAAAGTATTTACTGATTATTTAATAACTAAAATAAAATAAACATGATAAACTTTATCGATCTAGCGATATACTTAATCATTGGGACGCTACTAATTACCTTAATCAAAACAATATGGCAAGAGTTAACCCAATACAAGAAATAACATGACAAAGAATAAATATAAAATAATACAAGACGTTTACGGAGTATTTGAACAAGGTTTCTATCTTGTTATTGATACCGAAACTGACACTTTGTTAAATATGTTTCAATTTAAGATTGAGGCAAAACAATACCTAAAACAAATTACAAACAAATAAAACCTAATACAATGACACAAACACAACAAAAAGAGTTTACTTATTTTATTGATCAAAAAATAGAACTTTGGACAAGATCAACAAAACACATACAAGCCGATACGCAAGAACAAGCCGACCAAATAGTAAAGGATCAAATAAAAGAGGGTATAATATACGAGGATTTAGACGAGTATGAATATTTATACGACACACACAAAGACCTTGATATTATTGAAATATTTAACGAACAAGGCAACCTAATTAAATAAACTAAATAAACACAAACAAAATGAGAACAAAATTTAACAACTCCGAATTGACACACGTTTGGGCAAATCAAACTCAAACACATGGCAAAGGCTCAAATATGTTTTTTGAGTACGATAGTATTTATTCGTATGGCTATCATTTTAAACTAGCTCAACACGTTACAAACAAAGACGGCAAAAAGTGCGTATTTTTTAATGATAGGCACTATTCAAACTCAACAAGTAAACAGCAAACACTTGTTTGGCGATCAATACCCGCAAACGTTGAATTTTTCAAGGTACAAAGTTTTTTTAATGATATCGAAACGTCAACGACAGCACATCTAGAAAATTTAAAAAGCTATTTAGAATATGCAAAAGAGGCTCAACAAAAGGCAATAAAAGCCACTAAATTAAAAAACGGATACATAGAACAGGCAAAAATTGCAATTGACATTTTTGAAAAGTATGTATCTTTTTTTGATTTAAGTGCGTTTTTATGGGAGTATAAAACCCTACAAAATAGATACAACGAGCTAACAAATTGGATATTTGAATACCAAAACTCGGAGGAGTTCAAAACATGGCAAATAAAAAAAGCCGAGAACCAAAGAAAAGCCGAGCAAAAGCGACTAGAAAAGGCAAAAGACGACATTTTAGAATTTAGGGCGTTTAAAGTTTCGTCAATTTATAACTTAGGTCAATATTTTTTAAGATATAACAAAGAAACGGACAATATTGAGACAAGCGGAGGGGTGAAAATGGCAAAAAATGTATTTTTATATGCTTACAAACATCTAAAAAACAATACTTTGCAAATAGGTCAAAACGTTGGCGACTTTACATATAACGGCATAAAAGACGGCTTTTTGTCCGTTGGTTGCCATAAAATAAGTATTGACGAGGTTGAAAATTTGATCCCTGAACTAGGTTAACTGACGAGGCTTGATATTAGCCGAAATTACGAGAGCTACCACAAAAATTGTGGGGTTATTTTATACAAAATGTAAAATAACGGCTCGTAATATTAACCAAAACAAAACATAATGTTTACACGGATCAACAACGACACAAACGGAAACCCTCGTTTTGTTGTTCATTATTTGCAATTGGCTGACAGTTACGCAAGAGCTCTTTTTTTAGCTCGTCAATTAGGAGGGCGTAAGTTTCATAACAAGCAATTTGGCGGAGGTATTGCGTTTCAATCTTACAATACCGACCAATTAGCCGAAAGGATAACAAAAATAAAAGAGGCGGAGTATTTGGCAAAATAAGACGAAATAAGACAACCAAAATACAAAGTAATGTATTGATATCAAAAACATATTAAACAGGCTAGAAACGTCTAAAAATGGCGTTTAAATTGATTCTAGGCAATTAGTCAATATATGGCGTAAAATATCAATGTTCAACCATTGATGTTGCAACATTGTTGACTATGCAACTACTTTTCAGTTGCAGGCAAAAACCTGCCAAAAACCCTATGCAAAAACTCCCCAAAAAACCTCGCAAAAATCTTGTATAAGCAAAAATCTTTTATGTCCGATTTTTTGTCCAGACAATTTTTCGGACAAAAACTTTGCAAAGCTTTAACAATATTTTAACAAAAAACTTTTAAATATTTACAAAAACTTCCTAATTTTACATTCTACAACCAAAACAAAAAACCCATGCACGAATTAATCACACTCAGCTACCAGATGAAGTGCGGTATTACTGGCACAATTATCGACAAGGGCGAACAAGCCTATTACAACCATCAGACAAAAACTTGCATTCATCCTTTAGAATACGAAAGGAACATGAATCAAGCCAAGATAGGTGATCCAAAAACCTACTTTACTAGACACCAAAAACTTAACAAATAAAACATACAACACATGAAATTCGAATTCGTAGCCGAAACCGACCAATTACTTAACGACACAATCTACTTTACCAAGCAAGATGGTGTATTTATCAGTGGAACTATCAGCACTAAAAGAGAGGTAGCTTATGCCATCTTTGAGAAGCTTAGTCAAGGTCTACCACTTAGAACATCAGAAGTCCTAGAAACAAAAATCTATCCAAAACCCTCAGAAGAGGAATAAAAACCAAAACTAATGTTGAAACTAACCCTAGAACAAAAGAAAAAAGGTATCAAAGAAGAGTTTACCTATGTAAACAGTAACGGAAGAATGTCAAAACAATACACCTACAAAGGGATGTATATAACATGGGATAACCAAATCCTACATGGCAAATGGTATTACTGGAGAGCAAGTTATTACGCTTCGTTAGATGCCGCAGTTCAAGGAATAGACAGACATATCAATCACTATAAAAACAAATAAACAAATGCTACAAATTACAGATTACAGAAGCCTTTTTAGGTATGGGGACATGAAGAAGATTATGGAGATAACAGGCTATAGTCGTTACGTTATTGAAACAAGATTAAAGAACAATGACTATGAGATGACCGAGCTAATAAAAACCTTTTATTCCAAAAAACTAGAACTACTTAAAAACCAAATAAATGACTACAGCGAAATTTAGAACACCAAGAGAGCAATTACTTGCACAAAAGCCTAAATTGGTAGATACATCTAAAATAAATCATGATCAACTTATAAATGCTGTTAAAGAAGTATTTGATATATCTAATAAATCTTTAATAAAAAAGTGCAGAGAAAGAGATTTTGTACTTGCAAGAAATATGTGCTATTTTATTTTACATATGGAATATAAACTTAGAGCAAGTCAAATAGCACCATTGTTTAAAAGAGATAGGACAACAGTACTATATGGCATTAATACTTTTGTAAATGATATTGAAATAGTACCATATTATATGGAAAAATACGAACAAGTAAAAAGCAAAATAAAGATTCCTAAATTATATTCAGATAACTATTAAAACAAACATTATGCTATCAACATTCGCACACATGAACGAAGTAGACAAAAAAATCTTTGTCGCTAAGATTATCCACAACATGAGCTACAGCCAATCAAGTTTTGAAACTATGGAGGCTATAGTTAAAATGTGGGAACAATACCCAATCAGAAAGGCTCAATTTTTTACACAACAAAATCAATTAACACATGGAACTGCAAAAAACTAACAATGAAATTCAAGCACCTAGTTACCAAATGGTCAACAAGGACTCTATGCTTTCTTTATCTAACGAGCTTAAACGCTTTGTAAAGGATGCACACTTAGTATCTAACATTAAAGGTAAGGACTATTGTAACGTAGAAGCCTGGCAGATGGCTGGAGCTTCTTTAGGCTTATTCCCTATCATTACAAGCGTACAAGACTTATCAAGTGAAAAAGAGATTAAGTACATGGCTACTTGCGAAGTTAGATCGTACCAAGACAATAAGTTAGTGTCAGTAGGTATAGCAATATGCTCTAACAAAGAGGGTAGCAAAAAATTCTTTGATGAGTATGCTATCTTATCTATGGCACAAACTAGAGCAGTAGGTAAAGCATTCCGTAATCAGTTAGCATGGTTGATGAAAGCTGCTGGATTCGAAGCGACACCTGCTGAAGAGATGGACTTTGTACATGAAGAGCCGAAAAAAACCTCTAAGCCAGTACAAGAAGTTGTAGCTGAAATCTTACAAGATGAGCCTACAAGAGAAGAAATAATGATGGAAGTAGCTAAGTGTACTAAGGTTAAGCAATTAACTGACATCTACTTTACTTACAAGCAATCATTTGATTCAGATGAAACATTGATGAAGGTATTAAAAATGAAAAAAGAAAATCTTAAATAAATTAAATATGACACTAAATGAAATATTAGATTTGTTTCCAGAAGATCAATTTTTAAAAGCTGATGGTTTTGATGATTGCGTAATTGGCTTTGAGCCTAATAGTATGAAACTAATTTACAATATAGATAAAATGGTAAAGACATTGATGAATAAAGATAAAATGTCAAAAAATACAGCAACTGAATATTTAGAATTTAATGTTTTTAGTGCATATATGGGTGAAAACACACCAATTTATATCCAAATTTAAAATAAACAAAATGAATTTAACATTATTACCCAAAGTAGAACTTGCTTCTATTGAGCCTAACAAATTTGCTATTGAGTTAATCAAGTCGCAGATAGTAGATCACTTTACACAAACTGGTGAATCACCATTAGAGCTACTCGTTAAGTCAGAGGCTGTTGTACAGCTTTTAGAAGGCATTAGAGCCGACTTAAAAGAGTTAGTATTAGATGAGCTTAGTAAATATCCTGGAGGCAAGGCTGAGGTCTTAGGAAGCGAAATGGCAAAGTTTGAATCAGGTGTTAAGTATATCTATGACCAAGACTATACTTGGAGCAAGATGAATGACCAATTAGAGTCTATGAAGTTTGCTATCAAGGAAAGGGAAAAGATGCTTAGAACATTACCAACCGCTATGGTTGACCCTGAATCAGGGGAAATGGTACACCCAGCTCCTAGAATTAGCACTACAACCTTTAAGATTAACTTAAAGAAATAAAAACTTTGACCACCTCAAGATATTAAATATTTTAAACCAATATAGTAATTAGGGGACTTGGGGTGGTTATTTTAAACTACAAACATGAAACAAACGATAATATTTTTATACGAGTTAGTAAAGTTTATAGTAATATCAATACCACTAGCAATATTGCTATTTGTAACATTAACAATAATTAGTAAATTCAAAAATATATGATGGAGATTGCAGGATTAGAGAACTCAGTACCAGTGAGGATGATTTATGTTGACGACAAAAGTGAAGTATTGTTTAAATCTTTAGCTCATGCAGCAAGGAATACAAGGATCACACAAGACGCAATAAAGAAGTCACTTAATCCGTTATTGAAGCGTAGATTTAAGCACAATGATAGAGATGTTATCTTTAGAATTGTAAGGGATAAGTAGTATATTTGTCATGAGTATTGCAGACTCATTAAGAACTTATTGCCCTTGAGATGAACCCCTATCTGCAATGTAGGGGGAATTTGATAGGGCACTTTTATTTTATGGAAAGAGATTTTAAGGGAGTATGGATTCCCAAAGAAGTATGGTTAGATGAAAATTTAACATGGATGGAAAAGCTATTGTTGGTAGAAATAGATAGCTTAGATAAAGAGAGAGGTTGCTTTGCGAGTAACAAGTATTTTGCCGAATTTTTTCAGTTGAGTCCATCAAGGATTAGTGAGTTAGTAAGCCAATTAGTTAGTAAAGGCTATATAACCACCTTTCTTTTATATGATGGTAAGCAGGTAAAACAAAGGATTTTAACACCTACAGTACCTATTCGGAAAAGAGAACTAGGTATTCGGAATGTCGAAGAGGGGTATTCGGAAAAGGCTGAGGATAATAATACAATACTTAATAATACAATTAATAATAAATCTATAAATATATCGTTTGATACCTGGTGGGATTTATATGATAAGAAGGTTGGTAGTAAAACTAAACTACAAAATAAGTGGAATAAACTAAGTGATGATCAAAGAACACAAGCTATTAAACATACTAAGGAATATAAGATAGCACAACCTGATAAACAATACCGTAAAAACCCTGATACATACTTAAATAACGAATCATTTTATGATGAGATAATTAAGCCTAAGGATTTTAACCAAGTTCCTACAAACAAAATAACTACACAAATAAAACTTAAATGATTGCTATAAACCTACCAAAAGCATTAGATATTGAATCTAACATACTTGGGGCATTGCTTTTAGACAAAAGGACTATCCCATTGGTTATAGGTCATCTAAAAGCTGACATATTCTACGATCTAAAGCACCAAAAAATCTTTAACGCTATAAAGGAAATGTACGATAGTAACATATCTATAGACCTTACTACCGTAGCTCAAAAACTTTCCCAAGATAAGGACATACAAGATGTTGGTGGAGCTTTTTACCTATCTAAGTTAACTGATAATGTAACTTCAACAGCCCACATAAACACCCATATTGAGATTGTTATTGAGATGTATAAGAAGCGTGAAGCTTATAAAGTGCTTAGAATAGCTGAGAATCAATGCTTAGACAATGATAGTCAGTCATTAGACCTATTATCTGTCCTTAATAGCCAACTATTATCTATCCAAGAATATGGCAATATCTATGAAAAAAGCATAACAGATATAGTTATGGCTATCAACTTTGCTAGGGATTTAGCAAGTAATGGGGAACTTTTAGGATTTAATACAGGATTCCAAGAGTTAAACCAAACCATAGCAGGATGGTGTAAGCCTGACCTTTGTATTATAGCTGCTAGACCTGGTGCTGGTAAGACAGCAATGATGCTTTCAAGTGTTTATCACTTAGCTATCATAAATAGCGTTCCTACGGCTATTTTTAGCCTCGAAATGAGCTCCGAACAGCTTGTTGAAAGGTTAGAGTCAATAACGAGTCAAGTGCCCTTAAAACGTCTTAGAACGAATAATTTGAATGACTATGAACGTAAGCTACTTTTAAAGACCGATGACAAGATAATCACAGCACCCATCTACATAGAGGATACAGGAGGAATCAGTATCTCACAACTCAGAGCTAAGGCTACTATTCTAAAGCAGAAGTATGGTATTAAGGTCATATTCCTAGACTATCTACAGCTTATGAGTGGACAAGGCAAACAAAACCAAAACCGAGAGCAGGAAGTAAGTTTTATAAGCAGAAGCCTTAAAGCCTTAGCCAAAGAGTTGGAAGTACCAATTATTGCTTTATCGCAGTTATCTAGAAAGGTTGAGGAAAGGGCTGATAAGTTACCTATGTTATCTGATCTAAGAGAATCAGGTTCTATTGAACAAGACGCTGACATTGTTATTATGCTTATGCGACCATCATACTATGAAATGAAAGAGCCTGTAGAGATTGGTGGTAAGGAATATCATCCTGACGACCTAGTTATCGTTAAGGTAGAGAAGAACAGACATGGTAAGACAGGAAACCTGCCAGTTAGATTTATCGGAGAAACAACCACATTTGAAGATTATAAACTATAAACTATGAAGCAAAAATTTATCGAGGTAGAAGTAATAGAAGGTGAAGACCTTAACATTGAGAACATGAAAGAACGTATTATAACTAGAGCATGGTATGATACTGCTAGATTTCATGACTTGAACGATATAGCAGTTGGTATAGGTGTAGGAACAAAAACACTTTACTACTATGCTAAAAAACTAAAACTACCTAAGAGAAGTGGACTTAAATAGGAACTATAAGAATACTCGTAAGTTCGACATAGAACAAGCTAAGGCTAAAGATGGCACTTATCAGGCATTGTTATTGTTTGCTAGGAACACAAAAATCCTCGTTATACAACAACCAAAAGCCCTAAAGCAGAAATATATGTGGCTTGAATATGAGAATAATGGTAAACCTAGTGGCATAGCAGATACAAGAGTAGAGTTCTTTGCTATCAACTTTGACCTTAAAGACAGAATCTACTTCATACGAGCTGAGATGCTTAGAATAAAGGCAAGAAGACACTTTAAATGGGGTAAAACTAAGATAGTTGAGGGCATAAGATATGTAAAAGTTCCAACTGTGGAGATGATACGTTTCGATTAATTGATGTAATTTCGTTTATATGACATACAAAACAGCAAGTGACTTAACCAAGATGATGCTAGAATATTTAGATAGTTTAGGTTATGAAGTATGGAGGAATAATAACCTAGCAGTTAAGGGAAGGTCTTTCATTGGTAAGAAAGGTTTACCTGACATTATAGGTTACCATAAGAACTATGGTCAGTTTATTGCTTGTGAGATTAAAGCTATAGGTGATAGACTAAGTGTATCACAAATAGAGTTCTTAACTCACTTAGGTATGTGCGGTGGCACATCTATTGTATGTCAACAAGTATCAGACGGATCAATTAATTTAACAATATTTTTAGACAATGGCGAAAGCAAAATCAGCATCTGGGACGAGTACAAAGGTGAGTTTCGGGAAGCGTAAAGAAGGTAAGGCAAAGAAATCTTATAACAAACATAGTCCAAGACCTAAAGCATATCGTGGTCAAGGACGCTAAAAAACAATTATGGAAAATCAAGAATTAGAAAACAAGGCAGAAAAAGTAACTAAGACAACTAAACAAGAAGTTAAAGTTACTGTAGTTCCTAAGGAAAGCAAGTTTGTAACTGCTGAAACTATTAAGTTAGTAGAAGACATCTTAAACGATGGCACAGTAGATATCAAATGGAGAGCACAACTTAAAGAACAAGTAAGAAAATATAAAGGTAATGGAGAATAATTATGACAGCATAGTAGAGTCTGTAATTACTAAGTATAAAGATAGAGCTAAATTAGGCTTTACTAAATACGGAACTAATTTAGACAGAACTGACTTAAACACCAAAGAATGGGCTGAGCATTTACAGCAAGAACTTATGGACGCTGTATTATACTTAGAGAAATTCAAAGAAGGAATTAAAAATAGTTTATAAACCAAAACAAATATCATGGCAACACAAAAAGAGAACTTCTTAGGAAGATGTTTCACACTTAGATCAGCTTACGGATCATTCAGAAAAGTATCATTCGGTCCAGAGGACTTAAAGAAACTAAACGAGTTCGCAGCATCTAACAAAGGATGGTGTTCTATCCTTATCAAAGACAAAAAGAACGCAGGACCTGAACAAAGTGATTTCTATTGCGAAATGGATACATTTAAAGCAGGTGATTATAAACCAACGGAGAAAAAATTACCATTTTAGTTATGAATCCAAAAATTTACAAAGAAATAATCATCAACCTATTACTTTTATTAGTAGGTTTGTATCTACCATTTGCATTTATTATTAATAAGTACAACCCATTAGTTTGGGAATGGTATGAAAGATGTTTATACGTTATATCAGTTGTAGCAACTATAGGTTATGGTGCTAATGTTTATAACAAAAAGTAGTATGTTTTGTTTGTAGTTTAATAGTTAGACCCTGCTATTCATAGTGGGGTCTTTTTTTACCCATAAAAAACCCCCAGATTTTACCTGAGGGTTAACCAAAACTACACACAATCACACACCACACATGAGAGCTATTTTAATTATGACTATTTCTAGTGTCATAAAACTTTGTCAATACTGATCCGTATAGGATTGCCTGATACCTTGTAATAAAGCTATCTACAGATTCATTCACATAGAAGTAATCTTCATTAGCCATATATACAAAACACCTATCATTGTCTTCTTCATCAGCCGTTACACTCGCCACCTGATAGATGTTGATATAAGCATCTGATTCCTCAGAGTTATCCTGGAAATCATAGCTTTCATCTTCCTCTTCGGTCAGTTGTATGATGTGCATTAACATTTGTGATACTATTTTTAAGTACAGTAAGTCGTAATTCCCTAACAATCAACTCAAGCCTAGCTTCTAAGTGAGTCTTTTCTTTCATTAATTGGTTAATCTTAACGTCTACTTCTCTGTTCATACAAATTTACGATTTAATTGATACTGAAATAAAAAGTGCATACTGCATTGAATATCAATGTAATACACACTTTCTTATATTTACTAAACTATAGTTACTTTTTAGGTAACCTAATAATCTTACTGCCTAGTGGCATTGGAACAAATATAGCAACTCTTCCGCCATCTAGAACAACTCCACAGCCTAATGTGGGTCTTTTGGGGAAAGGTCGTGAATACTCCATAGCATAGGCATCTATATCTATGCCACAGCCTACATTCATGCCGAATATCATATCCTTATCAGATGAACTATAAAGAACACCTCCAAAGCTATGTATATGACCTATTACTGTTGATTGTCGAGCATCTCTTGCTCTATTGATTGCACCTGCTTGTCCTGATGATCCTGTACCATGAGTGTATAGAACACCGTCTATTTCCCATTCTAAAGCCCATTTCCAACCTTTAGGAGCATCCCAAGCTTGTTCATAGGACTTAATAAATCGTTCTGGTAAACCGCTTGTTTGAGCCTTTCTTTTATGAAGGGCTGAGTGGTTACCAATACATACTTTTACGTTAGGGAATTGTTTGTACCATTTATACATAGCAGCTTGTGCTAAGTCTGCTTCTTTACCTGCTCCATGTCCGTCAGGTTTTGATTCATGGTAACTGATGGCATGATTGTCAACTTCATCTCCAATATGTACAACCTCAGCACATTGAAACTTATTCGCTACTTCATAGCAAAAAGCTTTATAGCCTGGATGACAGAATGGTTCATGAGTGTCGCCTATTACTAGGACATTTTTCTTGCTCATTATGTGTGGTTTTGGTTTTGGTTATTTGTAAGGTGCGTAGGCTGTTTTGCCGTTCACCTTTAGTGCTCTCAACACTTGTTTTCTATTCTTACCTGCATTATAGCTTACATGAACCCAGTCAGGATTTGTAGGAGAACCGAATTCCCATATCAACTGATCAAAATCCAGTGTATCTTTAATGAAGTCAAAAATCTCTTTGTTGGTTGGTCCACCCATTCCATCCATATCAATATCTGCCGCTTTAGCCTCACAATGTTGTGAATTTAAGCTCCCCCCAATGTAATGGTTCAGAGTCTTAGATCTGTATCCACTAGAAATATTAATAGGACCAAACTTAATTCTGATTGGTTCTAATACTTTCTCACATAAAACAATAAGGTTCTTTAAATGCTCAGGAGTTGGTTCGTTAGATACTCCATGTCTTTTAGCTGATTCGCTACGAGTAAATTCTGCTAATGCAAAGTGTGCTGTTAATTTCATCTTAAATCATTTGATTTACAAAATATGCTAATCCTAGCAACCATAATAGGAAGCCAAGTGTTAAAATTATCTTTTCGTTCTTAGGCATCTTTCTTAAATATTTTCTCTATTGATGTTAAACCTAAACAACCGAACGCTAACAAAGCTACTGATTCTACAAGAATCGTACTTGGAGCTATATGCTCTTCACTAAAACTATTGTGATACATAGTTACACATAAGGTTATTACACATAACAAACCGCACAAACGCTTCATGCTAAATCTACCACTATCTTCTTGGAAAAACTGTTTCATATATTATAATTGACTAAATTGGAAAATGATTAAAAAGATTAAGATTACTTTTTGCCAAGCATGGTATTTATCCATCTTATCAAGCTCTCTTTCCCTTGTTTTGTATGTTTCGAGATTTGCTTCGTAGCGAAACTTGTAATTTTCGAGTGTGCTAACTTTATAGCTGTAGACATTGAGAATAGAATCATCTTTTATTGTTTTAGATTTTAACGAGTCTATAGTTTCATTGTAACGTAAATACAAAGCATTTATTTCATTACCTTGCTTTACAGTCATAATAACTACAGAATCATCTTTAATTTTCTTTATTATGGGATATTGGGAGTAACTTGAAACTGATAGCAGTATCATTACTAACACTATCCAAAGTCTGCTTAACTTCATTTAGTTCGTTTTTTAATGTGTTAACCTCTTGCTTAATCTCAGCGAACTTACTTACGGTAGACGTTACTATAGCCTCTTTAGCCTGATCTGCTTTAACTTGAACAGCCTTGTTTTTAGTCAATGTGCTATTAAAGTCATTCATAAATTGCTCGAACTCCTTATCTTCAGTCACTGCTTTATCTTCTTTTTTAGCTGTAACATTTATAGTAGTTGCTGTAACTGTTAGAAAACCAAATATCAAAAGAATAGATTTCATTGCCTTTTATTTAACTGTTGATTTAATAGCTCCTAAAGCATCTAAGGTTTCAAGCTTAGTTGTAGTAGAACTTAATGCGGTTTTACACTCAATTAAAGCCTGAGTCTTTAGGCTATCCTTATACTCAAGATTAGTAATCCTAGCGTCCTGAGAGTTAATCTGATTGTTAAAATTGCCTCTAATATCTACATAAAGAACAGTTATACCGATTATAACTAGGAACATAGTTCCTTTGATTGGGTCTTTACTAAACTGAGAAAAGCTAATCGGAAGAGGATTAGCACTTACATTAACGTCTTTTTTAGCTGCCATTTACTTACTTTTTACCTATTTTAAAATATACACTACCTGAGTAGCCTATATTAAAGTTTTTATTAATATTTACATTAAGCCCTATTAAAGCCTTATTTTTGGCATTAAGCATAATTCCAGGACTTAGTACTTCTAAGCCATTTGAACCGCTTAAATCGCCTCTAAAGCCCAAATAAAGACTATTCTTAGCTTTAGCTGCCTTAGTAATGGTGGTAAGTATGGTTTTTTCGGTTATTTTAGCCTCAAATCCCCTTGATTGGATCTTATTTTGGCTTATAGTGTCGTTAATGACAAAGGTATTAGAATCTACGTTAATGGTGTCTGAATAGGCATAAGTACGCATATAATCACTTACTATGCGTATAGTATCATGTACCAAATAACGTACAGAATCATGTACAGTATCAGTAGCTATTATAACATAAGGAATATCTTTTCCTTGTTTCCATTTGGTGTTCACTTTTGTTTGATACACAGTATCGGTCTTTATAGACTCAATAACAGCACTTGAGCTATGGCATGACTCATATAGCCACACCATAGCAAAGAAAGCAAGGATTATGATTAGATATTCCTTAATTGTACTCATTATTCAGCAGTTTCAATAGCTTCTTCAACAATTGGTTCTGGAGTTGGCTCTGGTTGAGGAGGTACTGGAGGTACATAATCACCTGTGATTGTTACATCAATTTGAGTAGCTACCCAATTGTAAGCATAATCATTTGTAGCCCAACCATCGTAATCTTCGCCAGTCATTATTAGGTTACCTTGTTGTAATTGACTTTGTGAGTCGCTTAAAAGTGTATAGTAAAAAGTAGCAGAAGTGCTTAAATTGTCATTAATACAATAAGCATTTAAAATTGTTGCAGTTCCTAAGTTTAGTGGAAATACCACTGGTTCAATTGTTTTCATTTTATATTTATTTTATTTTAAAAAGGGTAACATATTACAGAAGGATTTCCTAAAATATATACATTAGTTTCAGAAGTATTGTTAATTTGTATTGTTTGGTCAACATAATTACAAGCCATTGCGCTTGACGGATAACCAATTTTAGATGCGGCAGTAGCAATAAAAGCAGAACTAGCTCCATTATCTATATTTATATAAAAAATAGTACCAACGGAAATATTATTAAGTGTAAAAACAAGCTCACTTGTGCTTAACAAAGTTCCATTATTAGGATAACCAACTCCAGAAGCATTTTTTAAAACTAATCTCCAACCTGCTGAAAAGAATGATAATTTAACTCTAAATTGAACATTGCAAGTGGCTATTGCAGATACATTGCTTTTAACTAATAGTTGATTTTGCGCTTTTCCACTATTATCAAAACCATTAATCATACTTTGCACTTGTGATTTAGTTAATTGTTTATCAGTTAAAGGTATAGGAGTACTAATAGGAGGTACTGTAAAAAATCCATTATCAACTGCATTTTGCAATGTATTACCCGAAAATGTTTGATTACTCGCTACACTTGACCAATTCATTATAACAAAGATTTAATAAGTTCTTCTAATTGTGCAACCTTATCTTCTAAGTAAGCAATCTTCGCAGTATGTACTTGACTATAAGATAAAGTTAAAAAACCATCTGAACCTTCTACAACTGCACTTGGTAAAATTTCTTGTAAATCTTGTGCAAAGTAACCTAATTCTTTTTTGCTATTTTTAACATACATTCTTGCAGCAACATTCTCTATGCCTTTTGGTTGTTCGTAATCTTTTACAAGAATCTTTAATCTACTATCAGATGTATCAAAAAATCCACCTGCTGCGGTAACTGATGATGTAAATGTAGCTGCACCTGTTACTTGTAATTTACTTCCATTATCTGTTGTAGTGCCAATTAAAACATTATTTGCAGTTGTAAAACTAATAGTAGTTAAACCTGTAGCATTGTTATAAAATTGTAAAGCACCTGTAGCTGAAACTACTCCTTGATACCATAAACCTGCGGTACCTCCTCCTATTCCTATTGCATACTGATTTGAACTATAAAACAATGACCTAGTATCGGCACTACCATCCCCTACTTGCAATTTAAATACAGGGCTAGCAGAAGTAGTAGTTGTAATTAATACACTTCCTCCTACGGGTTGTAAGAATAGATTATAAGCAGTAGCGCTATCAACTCTCATTTGCTGAATCCATCCGTTACCTGTTGTACTATTAAGTCCAAATAACATACCCCAAAGTCCATTATTACTTAGCATCAAATTACCTGATGCAGTACCCAAAACAGGATTAGCATAAGAACCACTTAATAAAATTTCAAACTCAACATTTGGTGTTGTAGTACCAACTCCAATTCTACTTCCTGTATCATATATAAAAGTATTGCCAATAGAACTTGCACTAGTCCATTTAGATAAGTAATTTGTAGTTCCACTACCTGTTATTCCACTACCTCCACCACCACCAATAGTAGTTCCATTGATTTGGAATACTCCATTAATGTTTACATTTCCATTAACTTGTAATGCACCACCACCACTAACTGCTGCACCTATTTGAAGTACCCCTCCACTTGTAAATCTAGCTATTTCACTACCAGCAAAGTTGAATGTCATTCCAATGCTATCAGCACTATTACCTCTTAAAAATCCTATGTGTGATAAAGGTGTTCCACTTGTTCCATACCACATACCAATTTTAGCGTGTTCGGAATTTCCGCTAGTACCTGAACCATTTGCAAATCCTGCTTTAAAGTTAGAATCAGAAGCACCAGCAGTAAATAAAGAAGTTACTAAATTAGCACTTGAAGCAGGGTTAACCTGTAATAAAACACTTGGACTACTTGTCCCGATTCCAACATTACCTGCAGCGGTTATTGCAAATTGACTTCCTTGCGCCACGCCAACTCTATTAATATAACTATAAGAATTAGCTGCAGTTACAGAATCATAAACATATCCAAATTCTGCAGCTTGATTAGCAGATGCCGCATATCCAATTAATGTACTACTATAATATTTTCCTGAATTTAAGTAACTTGATTGTATAAATTGTCCAATATAATCTGTTGTTACAATATGTAATTTAGTAACAGGACTACTCGTTCCTATTCCAAGACTACCACTGCTTGTAATTCTTGCAAGTTCAGTTCCTATGTTGTTTGTATAAATAAAACTACTACCCGCCCTAAATATTGAATTATTTACGGCTGAATAATCCATATTAGTCCCATCATTAAAAATATATCCTTTAAATGTGCCACCATTACTAAATACTAATAAACTTTGGCTTGTACCATTTATGTCAAGAGTACGTCTGTTTGTAGTTGTAAGATTAGGACTACTTGTTCCTATACCTACATCCCCTGATGTAAAACTTGTATTATATCCTGCTCTTGGAGTAATATCTAAATTGCCGTTTGTGTTATAGCTTATTAACGCACCACCTCCTTGATTAGAACCTAAATTTAAAGAAAAGCTATCTTTTATTTTTATGTCGCTACTAGCGGTTATATCACTTGAAAATGTAGAAGCACCTGTTACTTGTAATCTTGCACCATTATCAGTTGTAGTTCCTATAAGAACATTACCGCCATTTGGTTGTAAAGATATAGGTGTATATCCCGTTCCTTGCCATACTGATTGAAGTTCACTTCTGCCACTTGTTGCATCAATACCTATTAATAATTGTTTGCCTGTAGTTCCCGAAGATTCTCCAAGTGTAAATATAGTTCCTGTTTTTACAACTTGTAAAGAACCTGTAATAGTACCATTACCTGCTACTTGTAATATAGAATTAGAACCATTATCAGTAATTGTACCAATTAAAACTTTACCACCATTTTTTTGTAAGGATAAATTTGTATATGCAGTAAAATGCCAAATTGATTGTATATCACTTCTACCCGTTACACTATCCATATCAATTATCAACTGCTTTCCTGTTGTTCCCGATTGCTCGCCTAAAGTAACAATAGTTCCTGTTCCCACAACTTGTAAAGGAGATAAAGGAGCAGTTGTAGTTCCAATAGACATATCCCCACTAAACCTAGCATTTGTACCTGTTAATGTACCTGTTAAAATTCCACCAGTTAAAGGTAGGTAACCACTTAAAGCACTACCATAATTAGGTATATTAAATACTCCTGTTGTAGAATTGTAAGTAGCTGCACCGCTTGAGCCTGTTGTGGTTAAGCTAATCGCTGCTCTTGCTAATGCATCGGTATATTGAGTAATTGTTGATGTAATAACACCAGTTGTATTGTTGTAGCTTATTCCTGTACCTGCACTTAAAGAAGCTAAGGTTATAAAAGATGCACCATTAGTAAGTTGGTTTGTGTTTGTAGGTATTGTTATTACACCCGTAGTGCTATTGTATGCACCACTACCAGCCGTAAAACTTAAAGCACTTCTTGATCTTGCATTTGTAAAGTAAAGGTTTGTATTCTCGGTTACTTGACTTGTATTGTAATCGCCACTAACCGCTACAACCGCACCTGTTCTACCAAATACACTTGTAACCGCATCCGTATTATCATCTGTCCAAGAAGCAGTTATTGTACCGCCATCTTGTTGGTTAAGAGTTAAAGTCTTTGTTGTTGTTCCAGTAACCGCTGCACTTATGATTGAATCATTGTAAGCAGTATTAAATTTAGTCCAATCTAAATTATCTAAATAACCATCAACCGATGCAGAAGCAGCAGGAATTGATATTGTATTGCTTGTGTTATTTAATGGAGCAGTAAATGATAAGGCAGCTTGTTTGTTATTAAACGTACTCCAATCCGTTGAACTCAACTTACCTGTATTTGATGCCGAAGCCACAGGTAGGTTAAAAGTATGTGTATCACCACTTGAAGCGATAGTAAAGTTTGTTCCGCTTGTTCCTGTGGTTATAAATTGTGATTGATCAGTTAAGTTATTTAAAGAAACCATCCCTTTAGATAAGGTAGTAACTACTTGACACAAATGACCATTTTCGGTATGTAAAGTAACTGTTCTACCATCTACGTTTACATAGATTCTAATTGCTAATCTATCCGTTAAAGCTAAAGTAGCAGTAGCCACAGGAATAGCAAAATAGTAAGGGTTAATTACAGTTCCTTGATTAATCGATTCTGGAACTCCAACGCTTGAACCTAATAAGGTAAAAGTTGTGCCATCGTACTTATAAAGTTCTGCATAAGTAGTAGGGTTTCCTGTTTCGTTATTTACACTAAAATAAAACTCACAATTAAAGTTACCGCCAGGCACTAAGACTACATCAGGGTCATTAGCATCAGTAATGTAACTCGCTACATATCCGTTAGCCGATATAGCAATGTCAGTTCCAGCACCTATGATTGGTTCTTTACTTAACTCTCTATAAGCCACCCCTCCGATTGTACCTTGTGAAACACTTGAGTTAAGATAGTAAGAAACTGAACTACCTCCGCCACTTGATGTTGGGAAATCAGCTAACGTACCATCTCCTCGTACATATTGAGAAGCCTCTCCATCTAAAGCGGTTATTATACCACTATTAGCCACTACTGGACCTTGTATTGCCCTTATCTTTGCTTCCCCCGTTACTTGTAACTGACTCATCTATATATAAATTTTAACTATTATTTTGCAATTATTCTGATAAATTCATTAGCCTCTAAAACTCTGCCAAAGGTAACAAGTCCTGTTGAAGCGTTAAATGTTACATTCTCTCCTAAAGGAGTGCCAAATGTTTGTATTGTTCTAACTTCAATACCACCTCTTGTAACTGACAAGCAAGTTCCACCAATTGCTGCTGCAAAAGTTACTGAAATTTCTCCACCAGTAGCAGTATATTGATACATAATCACATTTGAAGTTTCTATTATTACTCCAGCAGGTGTAACTTGAGTACCTGTTATATTATATGCACCAGAGCCTTGTAATGACACGCTATATGTTGAGGCTGCCTCTACCCCTGCACTTAAACTAAGTGAGCTTAAATTGGCTGTACCTGTGAATATAGAGTATCCTAGAGTTCCGCTACCATCTCCATTATCATTGTCTACTTGGAACTTAATCAAAATAGGTTCTCTAGTCAACTGAAGGTTAGCCAAGAATAGGTAAGAATAGTCGCTTAAAGCAACAAAACCATCAGCATTGATAGTCCATGATGCTACGTCATTCTTATACTCTTTAAACCATGCAGAACTTTGAGAGGTTACTTCCTTTTGATCTACTGAAACCTCAAAAGAACAGTTTGTAGCTGCTCCAAATGGAATACCTACAGAAATATTAGTTGTAGTTGTACCAGGATTATCAGCTTGTGTAAATAAGGTTATGGCATTAGTAGTTGTACCTAAGTAAACTGCTTCTATAATTATTCTATCAGTATTTAACAAAGCTGTTATAGGAATAGTCATATTAGTATTATATAAAGTCTTACTAATAGATGTTAGCGTAGTTTCAGCAGAAGTCGCTAATAAGGTAGCTGTAGTGCCAGCATATTTATATAGCTTATATTGTATTTTAGCACCTGTAAAGGCAGTAGCTATAGAATAATAAGCTGAAATAGTCCATGTACCAGCACTAATCTCAGTAATGTTAGGATCACTAACATCTGTTATAAAAGAAGCTATTACACCTGCTCCTGTTTTATTAAAGTTAGTAGAACTACCAACTAACTGAGTAGTGCTTAATTCTTTACAAGCAAAACCATTTACAGTTACTGCTTGATTTATAGAGCCATTAAAATAGTATTGCTTATTTGTGTCGTACTTATATAAGACTATGTTAGTTCCATTTATTACTGATGCCATTATTATAAATTTATTCTTTTATTTTACTTTATGTTATATTTTATGGTTTCTACAGAATCATTATCCTCGTTTGTTATTTCTATTAGCTGAAAAGAAGTTACCTCATCAATTTGTGGGATTATGCTACCTCTATTTAACATAAAAGTTTTATCATTATAAGAAAGTGCATTACTAGGTGAGTCTTGTATAGTATAAACTTTATCTAAATAGTTTAACCCTTTAGCAGTTTTAAACGAACCTAAATCTGCTTCTAATGTACCAAAGTTTTTACTTAATAAGTTAGAATATTGTCTAGCTATAAGCATTGGCAATAACTCAAAAACATTAGTAGTGTCAGGATAACGATACCAATTTTTATAAGATATACCAGAAGCATTTACTAGATTGCCTACGTTATTATTAACTGTAAAGTTATTTAAAAAACTTCCGTAAGGTTGCTCTATCTCTCTTATTGTAGTATTTTCTGTTCCTACTTGTCTAGTTACATCAACTGATCTTATTGTTGTATAGTTTTGTGTTATAGAAACACTTCTTAAACTTATTTCTTCATATTGAGGAAATGGACTTCCACCATCTACTATAAATCTTAACTTAACGTATCCTCTAACTGATGCTCCACTTGGGCTGTTTTGAGTATTAATTAAAACATTTAATGAATAATCAGAATAATTTTCTTCATCTACTTTATTTATATCAATAAATGTATAAGCGGTTTGCCATGCATTTGAACTATTATAGTAATAAGTAATAGATGTAGCAGGATTGGTAATCATTACAAGCATTTTAGCCCTCCTACCACCAATACCAATTCTATATGAAAAATTTATATTAAAACCTGGACCATTCATATAAGGCAAATATGAATATAGTGGGAAAGAAGGAGAAACGGGTACTCCCATTTCTACTTGAGAATATGTACCTGTTCCAATAGGTTTTCGAATACTTAATGTATTAGAGGATAGGTCATCTTCTATTGTTAAATTTACATAAATCTGATTTGGAGTGCTAGTTGTAAAATAATCCCAACCATAAGGAAAAGGATAAACTGATGGTGGAGTAGTTACTATGTTATAATAACCTTTAAAATTACCATTGTGAACATAGTTATTTGCATAGTTAAAGTTTCCTTTTACAATTACTTTAGGATAGCCTTTTCTAACTATTTTATTTTGTGAATTATTAACAAAGTGAACGTTACCTTCTTGATATGGTTCAATGCTTATATTTTTATCTATTGTTCCACTGCCTGCATTACTTACAGTTGGGTAAATAACATAATTAGTAAAGTATCTTGTAGCTAAATCCATTTGATTAATAGCTAATAATTGCCATTTACCATCGCTTTGAAATAGTCTACACCCAAAAGATTTAACAATATTATTTAAAACTTCATAATAATTCAATCCTACAAAGTCCCTTCTATACTGATAAGTTTGGGAAAATGGTTCATCTCCAGAAGCATCTCCTCTATCAAACATACCTTCTGCATAATAAGAACAAGAAGTAAGTAATTCTATAGGATCTGGGTAATTGATTACATTTAAAGTTTCAGCTATAACGTCTATAAGTCTATTAGTTGAGTTTATACTTAAAGATTCTTCATAAATAAAATCAGTATATTCTAAGAATGATAATCCGTCTATAGCTAATATATTAACTTGTAGATTACCTGTTGTAAAAGGAACTGAAACATAATCATTAAATAAAAACCCACACCATAATAGATTTTCTCCATTATATAATTTAACAAAATATTTACGAATATCAAAACTTAATATACTAGGAAAATCTTCTCCATCTTCTTCTGTTGTTAAAAAAGATATATTTAATTGTGATGAAATAATGCCAGCTAAAGGCTCATCATCACTAGCATTTGATTCTAAACTAATGTTTATAGCTTCGTAATTTTTTACTGAAAGAGTATAATCTTTTTCGTAAATTCTAGCTTGTAAAATAGTTTCATCTCTTAGAGCTTGAGTTATTGTATATCTTAGTCCGTATGCCATTATGCTAAACTTATATTTTGACCTTTAAGGAAAGATGATTTTTGAGTTCTATTGATTGATACTAAAAGGTCTTGACCTCTAAGTACAAATGTGCCTCCGCCTCCACCACCTATCATAGATTTTAATTTATCTAAAGGTGCAATAACCTCAGGATTGTTTTGAGCACCAGGATATTCACCTACAAGACCCATAGTTGGTCCTGATACAATACCACCATTGGCAAATGCAGTAGCTTTATTTTCATTAATTGAATTTTTTAAGAATGAACCTGCTGTAACTGCTGCAATACCAGCAGCAAGAGCTAAAGGCCAGGTTTTAGGGTCTTTAAACAAGTTGATAGCAGCACCATTTGTTAATGCGAATGCAATAAGAGCTTTACCTATTGAAGATAAACCATCTGCTAAAATATTACCTAATTTAGTAAAGTCAAATTTACCACCAGCTAACATTTCTCCAATACTTTCAGCAAAGCCTGTTACTAAATCAATATTCATTTGACTAAAAGTAGATTGTAAAGTTTGACTTAATGTTTCTAAAGGATCAACTAATCCACCCAATCCAGCTTGTAAATTTTCTATTTTTTTACGGTATTCTTCCGAAGATATTCCTGCTTCATCTAAAGCTGCTTTTTTCTCTTTAAGTTTATCTATAGCTATTTGATAAGCTTCTTTTTGTGCATTATAATTACCTCTTGTAGCTTTTAAAGTTTGATCAAGTTCTGTTTGAACATTTTTGATGTTCTCGGTATTCATATCAGAATTAATCTTCTTAATTGCATCTGCTATTTGTTCTCTACTACTAATTATTATTTTTGCAATCTCATCTTCATTCTTTTCGTAATCTTTTGTATTTTTATCAGCAATAGCCATTAAAGCCCTACCAAACTCTTGTTGATTTACAATTATATCAGCTTGAGATTTAGCTTTTATATTTTTTATTTCATCTGCTGATTTCTTTTCAAATTTAGCTTTTTCTAATGCTAATCTTTCCTCTTCTTTTATAATAAGTCGACCATATTCGTAGAATAATGCTAAATCATCCTTATAGTATTTTTGTTGACTTTTTAATAATTCTAAATTAGAAGTGTCTGGATCGTAAGTTTTATTTGTATCTCCTCCTTTCTTTTTGCCACCGAAAATAGAAAATACATCAAATTTCTTACTTTCTTTTTTTACTTCTTTAAATGCAAACTTAAAATTATCAGCAAATTTGTTAGCTGTAACTTCTGTTGATTTAGCAATTAATTTACCAAAGTCCTTATCAAAAATACCTACAACTCCGCCAACTAAATTACCTACAGTCTTTAGTGAATATGAAAGAATATCAATAATTAAATTCCAAGCACTCTTCCAGTATTTAATTAATGTTTCTCCAAGACTTTTCCAATCCCCCTTTAATATAGAAGTGAATGCCTTAAACATATAAGCAATATTATTACCGACAACAGTAATAATTTTTACTAAAATATCCCATGTATCTTTAAATATACTTGTTAAATAAGAGCCAAACATATCCCATAAAATCATAACAGATTTTACTACAGAATCAAATGCAGGAGCTAATGCATTATATAAATCATTTGCAACTCCATTTATAAATTCTTTAAAAGCTTCATATATCTGCTTTGTTCCTTTAGACATATTATCTCCTTCCATAACAAAATATGTCATTGCAGCTGTAACAGCAGATATAGCTAAATATAAAACACCAAATCCTTGAGCTAATGCAGGAATATTATTTTGAATACCCCTAAATCCATAAGGTAAATCCTGTAGTATCAATGAGATACTCATTATGCCTTTGTTAAACTTCTTAGATGAGCCATCAAAACCTTTCATGGCATTAGAAGTCTGCTTAATATTACCTTCTAATATTTCAAAATTCTTACCTAGTTTACCTAGTTCTGTATTAATAATACCAGCAACAATTTTAAATTCTTCTGCGTTTG
>Ga0315909_10001365_pt1 | contig 33013 bp, 31 predicted proteins | sample LakEriMetagenome_11_FD_203527 | JGI IMG/M metagenome (GOLD analysis project Ga0315909, IMG submission 203527) | Freshwater fungal communities from buoy surface, Lake Erie, Ohio, United States - Buoy 2 MA125 | ecosystem: Environmental > Aquatic > Freshwater > Lake | place: USA: Lake Erie, Ohio... | reverse complement strand
TACCCATGCGAGTCAGCAGGCCGGTAATTTCACGCAAATCATCACGATGACGAAAACCGAGTGCCGTCGGTCCAAGAATATTGCAGCTCGGCTGCTGGCCAGATTCGCTGTCTAGCATGCGCGGCTTAGCGAGATGGCGCACCATCTGATAAAAAGTTTCAGCCGCACCCCAGTTTTCTTTTTTCTGATACGAAGGCAGCTCCAGCGGGACCACAGGTATCGGTAAATTCAATGCCCGTGCGAGACCACCCGGATCATCCTGAATCAGCTCAGCGGTACAGGAAGCACCTACCATCATCGCTTGCGGCGCAAAGCGCTCGTAGGCTTCACGCGCGGCATTTTTGAACAGCTCTGCGGTATCAGAGCCAAGATCGCGCGCCTGGAAGGTGGTGTACGTGACCGGCGGGCGCTTGGGCAGCCGCTCTATCATGGTGAACAGCAAATCGGCGTAAGTGTCACCCTGCGGCGCATGCAATACGTAGTGCACTTTTTCCATCGCAGTGGCGATGCGCATGGCGCCCACGTGCGGTGGGCCTTCATAAGTCCAGAGGGTCAGTTGCATGCGAGCTCCTCTGCCGCGATTTTTTGCCGGCGTATCAGCGGACGTGCGAACAATTCCGCCAAATCGGCGCTTTGCTCGTAGCCATGGATGGGCGAGAACACCAGTTCGATCGCCCACTTGGTGGTGAAGCCTTCCGCTTCTAATGGATTGGCAAGACCCAGACCGCAGACGACAATGTCGGGCGCAGCGGCGCGGCAGCGATCCAGCTGCTTTTCGACATCCTGCCCCTCTGAAAGCTGGGTTGTTTTCGGCAGCAGCATGAGCTCGCGCTTCATGTGATCGCGATGCAAATAAGGCGTACCGACTTCGGTGAGCTGCATGCCAAGCTCGCGCGCGAGAAAACGAGCCAGTGGAATCTCGAGCTGTGAATCCGGGAAGAAGAAAATACGTTTGCCTTGCAACTGTTGACGATGTCGTTCCAGCGCGCGCTGCGCGCGTCCACGCGAAGGCATAGTCACTTGATCGAAATCTTCGCTGCTGACACCAAACACTTCGGCTGCAGCACGCAGCCATTCGGTCGTGCCTTCGACACCGAACGGGAACGGTGCTGGCAGATGCGTCGCGCCGCGCGACTCCAGCGCACGCGCCGTATCGGTAAGGAAGGGTTGCGCTAACAGGTAACGGGTGTTGGGGCCAATGGATGGCAAGTCACGCGAATTGCGCGGCGGGAAAAACTGAACCTGATCGACACCCATCGCTTTGAAGTGCCGATTGAACTGATCTTCGACGACATCCGGCAGACAACCGACGATCATCAGTGATGTCGCATCATTCGCGTCCGTTGCGGGCAAGAGGGGCACCATCGAAGCAAGGCAGGCGTCCTCACCCTGCGTAAAGGTGGTTTCGATACCACTGCCGGAGTAATTCAGGATGCGTACATTCGGTAGAAATTCTTTGGACAAGCGTGCTGCTGCACGAGAAAGATCAAGCTTGATCACCTCGGACGGGCAAGAGCCGACAAGAAACAGCATCTTGATATCGGGACGGCGGTCCAGCAAACGACGTACGACACGATCGAGTTCTTCGTTAGCGTCGGCGATGCCGGCCAGGTCACGCTCATCGATGATGGCAGTCGCAAATCGCGGCTCGGCAAAAATCATCACGCCCGCAGCCGATTGAATCAGGTGTGCGCAGGTACGTGAGCCGACCACGAGAAAAAAGGCATCCTGAATTTTTCGGTGCATCCAGATGATGCCAGTCAGGCCGCAAAACACTTCCCGCTGACCGCGTTCGCGTAGCACGGGCGATTCCATGCAACCATCATCGAGTTTGATCGGGATTGCGGCATTCATGCGGCCACCTGCTGAGTGTTTTGTTGGGTGGACTGCAGGCGTGCGGCGCGCAGCTTGAGGATGAATTGGGTGGCATTGATTGCGTAGGCGGCATAGGCCGCCAGTGCGAGCAGCATTTGCTCGCGCACCGACAGGCTGCCTGTATAGAGTGCGACGAGATAGGCAGTGTGCAAGGCCAGCACGAGCATGCTGAACACGTCTTCCCAGAAAAAGCTGGCGGCGAACAAATACCGACCGAACACGACTTTTTCCCAGATGCAGCCGGTAATCATGATGGTGTAGAGCAGCAAGGTCTTGAGAACGATGGAGAACGTTGCAGCCGTCTCACCCTGACCCGTCTGCAGATAACGAACGACCAGCACCACGCTTACCAGAAAGACAAGGAACTGCACCGGTGCGAGCACACCCTGCACGAGCGTCCAGGCCGTCGCGTCGCGGCGAGCGCGCTCTTCGCTGGTATAGAGCGGCCTGGTCTGGCGGTCTGATTGCGTCGGGTTTGGCATGGTCTGGCTCGGGGCCCACGGAGGGAGGTGTAATGCAATGTAGGTGTGACCCGCCAGTATGTCAACAACTGATTACGTCAATTGAAGTTGACACAATTTGCCGATTCGGGCATTTTTCACGTATTTCTTTGACATGCCGGGTTTCGCGGAGTACAAAGAGGATAGATTCTGTGCAGCAACCTTTATGTCATCGACCGCCCAAGATAGGGCGGACCACTGATGGATCCACGCTAGCGCCCGGCTGACAACCCGTCGTTCCCTGTGAGACCCGCGAGCGCAACAGCAGGAGACAAGAATGGACCAAGCCTCAGATGGCCGTGGCGGCAAAAATGCCCCCGGCTCCAGCGCGGGGGCGCTGAAAGAGGCGGCGAGCGAAGACCGACTTCTGCCTTTGGTGGAAGCGGAAATCATCCCGCGACTCATGATGGCCCACCAGGATCAGCGCCTTCAGGCACCGAATGCGCCTGCAATCGCGACCCGCGACGTGGTTGGTTTTGCCCGAGCGCTGATGGAAAATCGCATGCCTGACGCTACGGACATCGTGGCCGATGTCAGCGCGCGCGGCATCTCGATGGATAAGGTCTACCTGGATTTGTTCGCGCCCGCGGCGCGTTATCTGGGCGAGCTATGGGAAGCGGACCTGTGCACGTTCTCGGAAGTGACCCTGTGCCTGTGGCGGCTGCAGACCTTGCTTTACGATCTGAGCCCGGCATTTCACAGCAATGCCAAAAACACCAAACCCGCTCCAGAGTCGGAGCGGCGCATCATCATGGCGACCATGCCGGGTCAGCAACACACCTTCGGACTGTCAATGCTGTCCGAATTCTTCCGTCGGGAAGGCTGGATTGTGCTGTCGATTCCTTCGCCCAAGCCAGGTGAGTTACAGGATGCTTTGTCGGCCAATTGGTTTGATGTACTGGCCTTGTCGGTGAGCACCGACAATGAACTCCCCGAAGTCGGCAAAGCCATACGGACCGCCCGCAAAACCTCGCGCAATCCCCGACTTTCTATTATGGTCGGCGGCCCGCTCTTCCTCCGTGAACCTCGGCTGGCCTCGACCGTGGGTGCCGACGGTTGCTCATCCGATGCCGAGGAGGCTCTGACGCTTGCCGTTCGGCTGGTTCAGGATCAACAAGACGTCAGGATGAATTGACACAAATCACTGTAAGTCCGCTTGAAAATCTGCCTGAATGCGTACACAATGTGACCGTTGAGTATATTTCTCCGGTCACGCTGCTGCTGCCTGCCCGGCTTTTCAATTCATGAGATCACAAGCTGGCACATTCACAGTGACCCAATTCGACTCTCCGAAACAATCGCTCGCCGGGCTGAGCACGGAAGCGAACGCAGCGCTATTGTCCGCAGCGGCAGATCTCGTGCTGGTAGTCGATGGTCAGGGCGTCGTGCAGGATGTGTCTTCAAACGCCGGGGCATTGCCGGTGGTCGGTGGTTTGCGCAGCTGGATCGGTAAGTCCTGGCAGGAAGTGGTCACCATAGAAAGTCGGCCCAAGGTCCTCAAACTACTCAACAGCCATGGTGACAGTCGCGCAATCTGGCGACAGGTGAATGTCCCGGCCGAAGAAGGCGCGGACATTCCGATTTCCTTTTGCTCGATTCCTGTTGGCCCCAAGGGCCGCATGATTGCGCTGGGTCGCGACCTGCGCGCGCAGTCTGAAATTCAGCAGCAGCTGGTCAATGCCCAGCAGACGATGGAACGTGATTATCTGCGTTTACGCCATCTCGAATCCCGCTACCGCATTTTGTTTGATCTGACGTCCGAGGGTGTATTGGTCGTCGACGGCAAGTCACAAAAAATCATCGAAGCCAATCCCGCAGCCGCTGATGCCTTTGGCGATACGGTGCGCCGCATGGTTGGCAAACAAATCATCGAGTGTATTGACAGTGACTCGCGCGATGTCGTCGGCAAACTGTTGGACACCGTTCGCGGTGGCGGCAAGTCCGATCAGGCAGTCGCTAAAATCCGCAACAGCCCCATGACGCTGTCTGTCTCGGTCATGCACGAAGAAGGCGGCGAGCTGTTGCTGATTCGTGTGCGTAGCGATTCGGCCGTAAGGACCGTCAACGGCGGTGCGACGCAGGCCGAGATGATCACGCGCGTGATCGAACAGGCACCCGATGCCTTCGTCGTCACCGATACCGATGGCGACGTCCTCGCCGCCAACCGCGCCTTCACGGAAATGGTGGAGATGAGCCGCGCCGAGCAGGTGCTCGGAGAGTCACTGGATCGCTGGTTGGGTCGCGCAGGCGTTGACTTGAATGTCTTGCTGGCCAACCTGCGACAGCGGGGTTCGGTACGATTATTTGCGACGACAATGCGCAATGAAAACGGCAGCCAGATTCCCGTGGAAATTTCTGCCGTGGCCGTGAGTCAGCAAGGCAGTAGCGGCGCTCTGGGTTTCACGATCCGCGACGTCGGTCGTCGCGCTGGCAGTGAAGTCCGCCACCCCATGCCGCGCTCGGTCGAGCAGCTGACCGAACTGGTGGGACGGGTACCCCTGCGTGAAATCGTAGGCGAAACCACGGACCTGATTGAGAAACTGTGTATCGAGGCAGCCCTGCAGCTGACGCAGGATAACCGCGCCACCGCCTCGGAGATCCTCGGACTCTCCCGTCAGAGCCTCTATGTAAAGCTGCGCCAGTACGGCATAGGCAACCTCGGCGGCGAAGACAAGTAGGCGCCTGTTTTCAGGAAGCCGGCGGTCCGATGCACTGGGCCAGCAAGAGCAAGCGCTGGTCTGAGTGTCAATTTTAATTGACGCTCTAGACTGTCACGTGCACAATCCTTCGCATGGCCCGCCCCAAACTGTCCGCTGTTGCCGAATTGCTCAAACCCATCACGTGGTTTCCGCCGATGTGGGCGTTTGCCTGCGGCGTGATCGCCTCGGGTCAGAGCCTTGCGGATAATTGGCCGCTAATCATCATCGGCATCCTGCTGGCAGGACCCATGGTGTGTGCCACCAGCCAGGCTGTGAACGACTGGTTCGATCGCGAGGTTGATGCGATCAATGAGCCAAACCGTCCGATTCCGTCAGGAAGAATGCCGGGCCGCTGGGGTTTGTACATTGCGGTGGTGTGGACCGCCCTGTCCCTGCTGGTCGCCACCGCGCTCGGCCCCTGGGGCTTTGCCGCAGCAATCGCCGGGCTCGGACTGGCCTGGGCCTATAGCGCACCGCCGCTCCGATTAAAAAAAAACGGCTGGTTGGGGAATGCTGCTTGCGGCCTTTCGTATGAAGGTCTGGCTTGGGTCACCGGCGCTGCCGTGATGGCCGGTGGTGCAATCCCGGACTCGCGATCACTGATACTTGCACTGCTCTACAGCATTGCGGCCCACGGCATCATGACCCTCAATGATTTCAAGTCCGTTGAAGGCGATCGCCAGATGGGTATTGATTCGCTTCCCGTGCTGCTTGGCGTGAGGCTGGCTGCGATCACCTCATCGTGGATCATGCTGCTGCCGCAGTTCGTGGTGGTGTTCTTGCTCGTCGAATGGGAAAAACCCTGGCATGCCCTTGCCATCGTCGGCCTGATGTTTGGTCAATCCCGGCTCATGGGGTTCTTTATCGCATCACCCATTGAGCGTGCGCTACGGATGTCAGCGTTTGGTGTGCCGTTGCTGGTGGCCGGCATGATGGTGGCAGCCTTCGGGTTGCGAATGAACGGAGGATAAGCATGATTCCCTCATATTTTGGGTGGGCGCAAATCATCAGGCTGGGTATGGTGCAAGCCTCGCTGGGCGCAATCGTGGTGTTGATGACATCGACACTCAATCGCATCATGGTCGTTGAACTGATGCTGCCAGCCATCTTGCCCGGCGCACTGGTCGCACTGCATTACATGGTCCAGATATCACGTCCGCGCATGGGCCACGGTTCGGATCAGGGTGCACGCCGCACCCCCTGGATTATCGGCGGCATGACCCTGCTGGCGTTGGGCGCACTTTGCGCAACGGCCGCAACCCTGTGGATGACGAACTCACCCGTGCTCGGCGTCATTCTCGCAATTGCAGGGTTTGTCATGATCGGACTGGGCGTCGGTGCTGCCGGCACGTCACTGCTTGTTTTGCTGGCGATGCGCGTGCAAAGCGAAAAGCGCGCAGCAGCCGCGACCACCGTTTGGCTGATGATGATCGTGGGCTTTGCGGTGACGGCCGGTTGTGCAGGTCAGTTGCTTGATCCTTATTCACCCACGCGACTACTCGGCGTCACGCTGACGGTTTGTACGGGCGCCATGATCATCACACTGATTGCCCTGTTCCGGCTGGAGCACGATCCGGGCGACGAGATCATGAGACCGGATGCATCCCAAATCGTGCCCTTTCGCACCGCACTGGCCGATGTGTGGCATGAACCGGCAGCCCGTCAGTTCACGATCTTTATTTTCATTTCCATGCTGGCCTACAGCGCACAGGATCTGATTCTCGAACCTTTTGCCGGTACGGTGTTCGGATTCACGCCTGGCGAATCTACCAGCCTCTCCGGTGTGCAGCATGGCGGCGTATTGATCGGCATGTTGCTCGTTGCGCTGGTCGGCAGTAAGTTCGCCCACGGTCGCGCGGGCTCGCTACGGCTCTGGTGCGTGGGTGGCTGCGTTGCGTCGGCGATCGCCCTTGCGGGCCTTGCCGTGGCTGGCCATGTGGGCCCACCGTGGCCCCTCAAAGCCAATGTATTTTTGATGGGCGTAGCCAACGGCGCATTTTCGATTGCAGCGATTGGCCAGATGATGCGTCTGGCTACCGAAGGCCGTTCTGCCCGCGAAGGCGTGCGGATGGGTCTGTGGGGCGCGGCTCAGGCGATTGCGTTTGGCTTTGGCGGATTGCTGGGGACGGCGGCGAGTGATCTGGCGCATTGGATCCTGCCCTCCTCCGGCGTTGCCTACGGCACGGTGTTCGCCGGTGAAGCCCTCTTGTTTGTAGCGTCGGCGCTTTTGGCGTCACGCATTCCGATGACGGAGCATCAGTGCGAGCAGCAGTCCGCTCGCGTGGCGCAACCTTCATTCTCATGAAGCCGTAACGACGCCGCGAAGGGGAAGCGCATGTCAAACCACGAACAATTTGATGTCGTCATCATTGGCGGCGGTCCCGCTGGCGCCACGGCAGCCCATGATCTTGCAAGACGCGGGCGACGCGTGCTGTTGCTGGATCGCGCGGGTCGCATCAAACCCTGCGGCGGCGCTATACCGCCACGCGCCATTCGTGACTTCGATATTCCGGATCACCTGCTGGTCGCCAAGGCGCGCTCGGCGCGCATGATTGCGCCCTCAAATACCAAAGTGGATATCCCCATCGAAGGCGGTTTTGTCGGCATGGTCGATCGCGAACATTTCGATGAGTGGCTGCGCGAACGCGCTGCCGCCGCCGGCGCTGTTCGCCGTAACGCCCGCTTCGAGCGGGTGGGTATGGATGACGATGGCATGAGTACAGTGATCTTTCAGGATGGCGCCGAAAACGCGCGCCATACAGTGCGCGCACGCAGCATCATCGGTGCCGATGGCGCACGCTCGGCAGTGGCACAGCAAACCGTACCTGGTGCCGAAAAAACCAAGTATGTGTTCGCCTACCATGAGATCGTGGAAGCGCCGGAAGTCAAACCTTCTGACTACGACGGCACCCGCTGTGATGTTTTTTATCAGGGACATCTGTCACCCGACTTCTATGGCTGGGTATTCCCGCACGGAGGCACACTCTCGATTGGCACTGGCAGCGCCGACAAGGGCTTTTCTCTTCGCAATGCAACCACCTCCTTGCGCGCAGCGGCCGGTCTGGAGCATGCCAAGACAGTGCGCCGCGAGGGTGCGCCACTGCCAATGAAACCACTCCCGCGCTGGGACAATGGACGTGATGTGGTGCTGGCCGGTGATGCGGCGGGCGTGGTGGCGCCAGCCTCGGGTGAAGGCATCTATTACGCGATGCTGGGCGGGCGACTTGCTGCCGATGCCGCTGAAGAATTGCTGGTCACAGGTGACGCGCGCTGCCTCGCCAAGGCTCGCAAGCGCTTCATGAAAGATCACGGTAAAGTTTTCTGGGTGCTGGGCATCATGCAATATTTCTGGTACTCCAGCGACAAGCGTCGCGAGCGCTTTGTCAGTATGTGCAAAGACAAGGATGTGCAGAAACTCACCTTCGATTCGTACATGAACAAAGAGCTGGTACGCGCAAAACCGCTCGCCCATGTAAAAATCTTTTTCAAGGACATGGCGCATTTACTTGGATTGGCGAAGGTGTGAATCAAGCCGCGCACTGCAGCAAAAAACCGGTACTGATTGCCTTCCTGCTCGCGATTCTGGTGGGAGGTATTGGCGGCGCAGCAACGGAGATTGGCCCGTGGTACAACAGCCTGATCAAGCCCGCCTGGCAACCACCGGACTGGGCTTTCGGCCCGATCTGGACCCTGATCTACATCACCACGGGCATTGCCGGCGTGCGTGCCTGGCGTTTGGGTAACGCGGATCAGCAACGGTATTTTCTGGGCGCACTGCTGATCAACTGTGGGTTGAATTTGTTGTGGAGCCTGCTGTTCTTCAAGATGCAGCGTCCCGATCTCGCACTGATTGAAGTGATCGCTTTGTGGCTGTCGATCGTGCCGCTGATACTGCTGCCTTTGCGTTACTCACCGAGATCCAGTCTGCTAATGCTGCCCTACCTTGCCTGGGTGAGCGTGGCGGCGTATTTGAATCTGACCATCGTACGTCTGAATCCACCTATCTGACCGGTCCGCGCGCGCTGCGCCTTGCCCAATCCGGCAGGTGATCACGTCTGTCCAGACCCAGCGCACACCAACGCCGCTGCTGCCTTCGCGCATTCCCCTGGCCATATCCTGACCGAGTCGAGATCGTCCCACCTGACTTGCGTGTGTTTGCGAGGCCACGAAATGTCCTCGTGATCAGCCATTGTCGCAAACGGACGGAACCTTAAAAAAAGAAACGTCACTACCCATCCATCTTGATTCATTTCAGAAACGCTTTTACTTGTTCAAGCTTGGAAAGATCACGCATGGCCGACCGAATTCCATCTACACCTGCCAAGGGCCTCACCGCTAGGGAAAGCAACCCGTCGGATACCAGCGAGCCCGAGAAAAAATCAAAGAAAAAAGGAACGGACGAATCGACGAACGCTGGCAAAAAGCCACGTATCAAGCCCGTTGAACGTTCGACTGCGGATCATTCTGAAGAGAGCGCCAGTACCGCTACGACAGAAAAACCCCGACGCGGCGTTACAGAAAAAATCAAAAAAACATGGCTCAACGTACAAGAAAAGATGGTCGGTTCCTCCAAGCATGCCATTGCGCCAAAAACACGATCGTCCACCTTGGCAAATCCTTCTCGAGCAGCGTCGCCGACTGAACAACAAATACAAGAGTGGCGGAGCAATGCTCAATCACTGATCAAGAACGCGGAAAAACTTCGCCATGATTTTGTCGCATCGAGGAAACTGATGGAAACCTGTTCGTCGGGTGGCTTGGTCGAGCCTGATAATGACTTCTCGGGGTTATCGCGCTGCGCCGGCTTGGGATTTCCGTTCTATGCCGTTTTTTGGACGGACGAAAATATCCGCACTTTGGAGGGGTTCGGTACCAAATCTTTCAGCGGAAATGAATCCGTCCAAGAAAAACAAAAAAGCTTTCTCTCGGATGATGGCACAGTTGGGGACCTGAAAAAATACCATCTGCACAAACCGGTAAAACTGCTGGCGGGCGGTATCGGGACGGAACGCTTTGCCGAAGTTTTGAAAGCACTGCAAGAAATACCCTCACATTGTCCGGTCATTCTTGATCTCTCTTCGAGCGGTATAGGGCCCGCAGAATTGAATCAGCTGGTGGACGTCATGGAAAAATGTCCGATGATTTATCACCTCGACCTAAGAAAAAATATGCTTTGCGAAGGTGATGAACCATCACCTGCATTGATCAGGCTGTTTGAAAATCTCGGACCAATATCACATCTTTACCTTGAACAGACCGGCTTCAATGACAATACGGCCGTGGGAATACAAGACGCCCTGGAACGTAATCGTTGCTTGCGCTATCTGGATTTACAGAGCAACCGCCTGACAGAAAACGGTGTCATTACGATTATTGACGCTGTGGTCCCGGTAGTGAATGAAGCCTGCTCTCCAGATGACTTCGTGCTGTCCAAGGTCAAACTTGAAAACAATCCGTGCACCCGCTCGGAGCGCGTCAATCACGCTTTTCATAACGCTGTCGCTCGCTGTGAGGTTTGGGATAAAGACGGCGATTCAGGAATCCGGCTGATGCCTTTCGATCTGAGCGGTGTTGAACCGCCCCAGAGTTTTCTTCAAGGCTTTATCTGGAACATGATGATTTCTAAAATGACGGTGTACGACGAGGAGGATTTCCAGCGCTTGTAGCGCAAATTCAGACCCTGGCGACGCGGAGATCAATAAACTCGAGGTCTTTGCGTCATTGATCTTGCCACAAAAGTTTCCGCATTCAGAACCTGTTTCATCAGGCCGCTCACGGGATTGGCATTTCTTGCAAGGTGCGTACTGGCGTGCAGCAAGCTGCACGAATTCCCCGCTCCGCCCTTGCCATCGACCGAACCATACAGGTTCTTGTTTCATCAGCGCTTGCCAAGCATAGACAGTTCGTCGACTACCTCGCTTGCCTCGTCAAAATCTTCATCGGCAAAAAATTCACTGCGTACGATTGTCACTTCCAACCCTGCTCCATGCGCCGCGAGCAGTCCGTTACGCGAATCCTCAATCGCACAGCATTGTGCTGCAGGGCTATTCAAGCGCTTGAGTGCAAGAAAATAAGCTTCCGGATCTGGCTTTTTGGCAGCCACATCTTCGCCGCATACAATAACCTGAGGCGAGGGTAAACCCAGCGGTGCCAGCGAGTAGGTCCACAAGGCCTCCCAGTTGCTGCGACTCGTCGTGGTGACCACACACCAGCCGATGTTGCTTTGGGCGAGGCTCAGTACCAGATCAGCAAAGCCCGCTCGTGGCTTCACAGCGCCAGAGGCCATGATCGCAGCAAAGTGCCGGTTCTTGTTCTTGTGAACCGCGGCAAGCGTGTCCCGTAACGCCTCGACATCGTGACCCTTGTCGGCGGCAAAACGCAGAAGACGCTCGAAGCCACCGGCGGTTTTGAGCAAATGCTTGTAATCGGCCGAGGTCCAGTGCCACGCCAATCCGGCTTCTTGCAGCGCCCGATTAAAGGCAGGTAAATGAGCATTTCCCTCGGTCTCGGCGATAGTACCGTCGACATCAAACAGCACGTGGCGATGCTGACCAGGCCGGATCATGCTCAGTGCACCTGCGCGCGCAATGAGCCCTTTTGATACAAGCTGGCCATCTGGTCCATGGTCATGGGCTTGATTCGTGAGGCCTTGCCTGCACAGCCAAAGGCTTCGAAACGATCTCGCACCACCGACTTGGCGGCGGCGGTTGCCGCTTTGAGGAAAGCGCGCGGATCAAACTCATCGGGCTTTTCTGCCATGGTCTTGCGCATCGCGGCGGTCATGGCGAGACGAATGTCCGTATCGATGTTGACCTTGCGCACACCGTGCTTAATGCCCTCGACAATTTCTGATACAGGTACACCGTAGGTTTCCTTGATATCGCCGCCATACTGGCGAATCATCGTCAGATATTCCTGCGGCACGCTGGATGAACCGTGCATGACAAGGTGCGTGTTCGGGATGCGTTGATTGATCGCCTTGATGCGATCAATTGCCAGAATGTCGCCGGTGGGCGGACGACTGAATTTGTACGCGCCGTGACTGGTGCCGATGGCAATCGCCAGCGCATCGACATCGGTGGCCGCCACAAATTGCGCGGCCTCGTCCGGGTCGGTCAACAGCTGCGAATGATCCAGCGTACCCTCGGCACCCACGCCATCTTCTTCACCCGCCTGGCCTGTCTCCAGCGAGCCCAGACAACCTAATTCGCCTTCGACAGACACGCCAACCGCATGTGCCATCTCGACGACGCGGCGTGTGACATTGACGTTGTAATCATAGTCAGCCGGTGTTTTTGCATCTTCTTTGAGTGAGCCATCCATCATGACGCTGGAAAAGCCGCTGCGTATGGATCCCTGACACACGGCCGGTGACGCACCATGATCCTGGTGCATGCAGACCGGGATATCGGGATATTGCTCAAGCGCTGCCTCAACCAATTTGCGAAGAAAAGGCTCACCCGCATACTTGCGCGCACCGGCGGACGCTTGAAGAATCACCGGGCTGTCGCATTCAGCGGCAGCCTGCATGATTGCGTGAATCTGCTCCATATTGTTGACGTTAAAGGCTGGCAGGCCGTAGTGATGCTCGGCCGCGTGGTCAAGCAACTGTCTTAGCGAGATTAATGCCATCGTGTGCTCTCCGAAAATATTTTTAGCGCTGCGACAAAATGTCGCCGGTGCCGCAGCTGGCTTGTCGGCGACCACGACGCTTCGCGAGACGCATTTCGTGACCGCTTTTTAGTTTGGTGGGGGTCGGTGTCAGAGATGCCGGAAATAACTCGGCACTTCGCGAATGTCGGGTACGATGCGGTCCGGCATTGCATCGGCAATGGGGCGGCCCATGTTGTAACCATACGGTACGGCCCAGCAGACAACACCGGCCGCCTTGGCGGTCGAGACATCGATCTCTGAATCGCCAATGAACAAAGATTCGCCCTGCGTGGCGCCAAGTGTGGCGAGGCAGTGATCAATGACACCGCGGTTGGGTTTTTTCACTGCGAGCGAGTCGCCGCAGATGACCAGCTCAAATGCATTGTGCAATCCATGCTTTTCCAGAACGCGGTCGGTGAAACGACGCTCTTTGTTGGTGACAATCGCCTGCTTGACACCATAGTCGCGTGCTTTTCGCAGTGTCTCAAGTACATGCGGAAAGGCGGTACTAGTGGTACCGGCGGTTGCTTCATAGTGATGAATGAAACGTGCCATCACATCGTCCCAGGGTTCAACATCGGGACCCTGGGTATGCTGCCAGGCGGTTTTCATCAGCCAACCGGTACCGTGGCCTATCCAGCTGCGTACTTCATCTTCGCTCACGCTACCGTGATTAAACTCGGCGAGCGTGAGATTGACGGCTTGCGCGATTTCACCTGCGGTATCGAGCAGTGTGCCATCCAGGTCATACATAACGAGTGCCATTTTTTCTCCTCAAACAGCCGCAACAATTTGCGCGCTGGTGATACCCAGGGTGTCATACACCTTCGCTGCAGGTGCAGATTCGCCAAAACGCGCGATGCCGATAACGTGACCGGACAGACCCACATACTTTCGCCAATAATCCGGATGACCCGCTTCGATGGCGATGCGACGCACGCCCTCCGGTAAAACTTGCTGCTGATAACCGATGGATTGCGCGTCAAAGCGCGCCGTGCACGGCATGGAAACTACGCGCACCTGCCTGCCCTGCGCCTTGAGCGTTTGCTGGGCTTCGATAGCCAGCATCACTTCAGAGCCCGTCGCAATGAGCACGGCTTCTGGCGAACCATCACAATCGGAAAGCACGTAACCCCCTTTGGCGATCGTTGAAGGATCCATCGCACCGGTGACCTGAGGCAGATTCTGGCGGGAGAGCATCAGCGCCGACGGTCCATCCTGGCGCTCGATGGAACAAGTCCACGCCACAGCGGTTTCCAGACCATCACAGGGCCGCCAGAGGTCAAGGCCCGGAATCAGGCGCAGGCTGGCGGCATGCTCGATAGGCTGATGCGTGGGGCCGTCTTCGCCAAGGCCTATCGAGTCATGGGTGAGTACGTAAATGACACGCTGCCGCATCAGTGCGCTCATGCGCATGCCATTACGCGCGTAGTCCGAAAACACCGCAAACGTGCCACCGTAGGCAATCAGGCCGCCGTGCAGCACTACGCCGTTCATGATCGCGGCCATGCCAAATTCGCGCACGCCATACGACAAATAATTGGCATCGCCATCTTGATGGTCATGCCAGGCACGACTGGTCTTGCCCGCCGTAAGATTGGAGCCGGTCAAGTCGGCCGATCCACCCAGAAGCTCTGGTACGCCCGCCACCAGCAGATCGAGCATTTGCTGACTGGATTTACGGCTGGCTGTGGCTGCGGTAATACCCGTGGCAAGCTTGTGGAGCGATTGTTTCAGCTCAGGCCAGTCACCGGGCAGCTCTCGGCGCGTCACACGCAGGAATTCGGCGGCCAGCTCCGGATGAGCTTTCGCATAAGTATTGAAATCATGCTGCCATTTCGCTTCGAGCGCGATGCCGGTGGCTTGCGCATTCCATGCGCTGCGCAATGTGTCGGGTATCTCGAAGGGCGCATGCGGCCAATCCAGCGCGGCACGTGTCGCCTCGGTTTCCTTGTCACCCAATGGCGCGCCGTGCACATCATGGGTCCCCACCATATTGGGTGAACCCCAGCCTATCTGAGTACGGCAAATGATGACCGTGGGCTTGCCGATCACCTGTTTGGCTTCGAGTGTGGCCTGCTCCACCGCAACAGCATCATGCCCATCGACAGGACCGATCACATGCCAGCCATAGGCACGAAACCGCGCAGCCGTATCGTCGCGAAACCAACCCTGGACATGACCGTCAATGGAAATGCCGTTGTCGTCATAGAAGCAGACCAGCTTGTCGAGTCCCCACACACCAGCCAGCGAGCATGCTTCATGGCTGACGCCCTCCATCAGGCAACCGTCACCCAGAAATACCCAGGTGCGATGATCCACAATAGTGTGATCGCTGCGATTGAAACGGCGCGCGAGAATTTTTTCGGCGAGCGCCATGCCGACTGCGTTTGCCAGCCCCTGCCCGAGGGGTCCCGTGGTGGTTTCAACGCCCGGTGTGATATCCACTTCCGGATGGCCGGGTGTCTTGCTATGCAGCTGACGAAATTGCTTGAGGTCGTCAATGCTGAGCTCATAGCCTGTCAAATGCAACAGCGCATAAATCAGCATGGAGCCATGGCCATTGGAGAGCACAAAGCGATCCCGATTGGGCCAGTGAGGATTGGTTGGGTTGTGTCTCAGATGACGGCGCCACAAGACTTCGGCGATATCCGCCATACCCATGGGCGCACCCGGATGGCCTGACTTCGCTTTATTGACTGCGTCAATCGCAAGAAAGCGAACGGCATTGGCAAGTTCTCTGGCGCTGGCTTGAGTGGATTGCATAATGAGGCCTTATCGCGAAATTTTTATTGCGGCGTTTCCGATACCACCAACGTGCGTTGGGATACCGGATTGGAAATACGTACAGACCTGCTTATATTCGCCGCTTCCTGTCCATCAAGCGCAAAATCATTGGCGTGAAAATCAATTGCATCGCCAGTCCCATTTTTCCGCCGGGGATAACAAAGGTATTGGGGCGAGTCATCCATGAACGCTCGATCATGGACAGCAGATAAGGAAAGTCGATACCTTTGGGGTTGGCGAATCGAATCACCACCATGCTTTCATCGGCACTGGGAATATCTTTGGCAATGAAAGGATTCGACGTATCTACTGTCGGTACACGCTGAAAATTCACATGCGTACGCGAAAATTGCGGGCAGATATGACGGGTGTAATCTGGCATGCGACGCAAGATCGTATCCATCACGGCGTCCTGTGAATAGCCGCGCATGTTCTGATCGCGATGCAACTTCTGTATCCATTCGAGATTAATGATGGGGACCACGCCGACCAGCAAATCCACATGCTTTGCCACATCGGCGTCATCGCCGACATAGCCGCCGTGAAGGCCTTCATAGAACAAAAGTTCGGCACCCGATTCCATTTCCTGCCAGGGCGTGAACGTACCCGGTGGCTGATTGAACTGTGCCGCTTCGATGTCATCGTGTATGTACTTGCGCACGCGACCCGTTCCGGTTTCACCAAACTTCTGAAAGGTATCAGCGAGGTCACTTAATATGTTCGCTTCGGGAGTGAAGTGGCTGAACGAAGTATTCCCTGCAGCCTGCTGCTTTTTCATCTCTTCCCGCATTTCCATGCGGTTGTAGCGGTGCATGGAATCGCCTTCCAGAATCTGCGCCTTGATCTGTTCGCGGCGAAAGATGTGCTGAAAGCTTTTCATGACCGTTGTCGTGCCCGCACCTGAAGAACCGGTAATGGCGACGATGGGATGTTTAACCGACACAGAGGTCTCCTGACAATTGAATTTTCATGGCAGTGGCGACATCGCGGCGATCAGCTCGCAAACAGCGAGCGCTCCTGAAATAGTGGCGAACTATATTTTTCATCGGTACCACTGTCATATTCACGGTGATAGCGCTCAAGCCGCTCGACCTCATTGCGCGAACCGATGATGACCGGTACGCGCTGATGAATGTGCTCGGGTTCGATATCGAGAATGCGCGTGCGCCCCGTTGATCCTATACCACCAGCCTGCTGCACTACAAAGCTCATCGGATTGGCCTCGTACATCAAGCGCAGGCGACCCTGCTTGGTCGGATCTTTGGTATCGCGTGGGTACATGAAGACACCACCACGCATAAGAATGCGGTGAATATCGGCGACCATGCTAGCGATCCAGCGCATGTTGAAATCGCGTCCGCGTACATCGGTACGGCCGTTTTTGCATTCGGCGACATAGCGCTGCACCGGCGGCTCCCAGAAGCGCTCATTACTGGCATTGATCGCGAATTCGCTGGTGTCCTCGGGGATCTGCATGTGCGGATGCGTGAGAATGAAGTTGCCGACTTCACGATCCAAAGTGAAGCCGTGCGTCCCCTTCCCAACTGTCAGGACAAACATCGTGGATGGACCATAAATCGCGTAGCCCGCAGCGAGCTGATGATTACCGGGACGCAGATAATCCGCGATCACAGGCGCACGGCCTTCAGGCGCGCGAAGGACTGAAAATATGGACCCGACAGACACATTTACATCGATGTTGGAAGAGCCATCCAGGGGGTCAAACACCGCAAGAAAGCGACCACTGCCATCGCGTGGGTCGATTTCAATGGGGTCGTCATTTTCTTCAGACGCAAGGCCAGCGACCAAACCACCCATTGAAAAGGTATTGATGAATGCCCGATCAGACATGACATCGAGTTTTTTTTGTGTCTCGCCCTGCACATTGGTGCTGTCCAGGCTACCCAGCACGCCGCCCAGTTCGCCTTTGGCTGTCATGGCCGAGATGGCTTTGACGGCAGCAGCGATATCCACCAGCAGCGCAGCGAGATCGCTTTGTTCGGGCGTGCCCTTGAGCTGCTGAATCAGGAACTTCGATAAGGTTGTGCGGCCTTGATGCATGCTGCCTCCTGTTTATTTTTTTTCTGCGAGTCCGCCGGTGAAGACCCGGGAGGCACGTATGTCAGCTGCACTGATGGTTGACAACTCATCGGCAGTGACGCTGACCGAGCCCTTCGTGGCCAGCTGGAACAAGCGATTTGCCTGACGCAGTCGAGCGCGGTCGAGGGCATTGCGAATTGATCGCGCATTCGCAAAATGCGGCTGCTGGCGACGCAAATGAATGTACTCATCCATCGCCTTGCTGGCCTCAGCATCCAGTCGATAGTTCATCTCACCGACCATTTTGTCAGCAATTTGCAAAAGCTCGGGCTCACCGTAATCGGGAAAATCAATGTGGTGCGCAATCCGTGATGACATGCCTGGATTGGACTGGAAGAAGGTATCCATTCGGTCCTTGTAACCAGCCAGAATCACTACCAGATCGTCACGATGGTTTTCCATGACCTGCAAAAGAATTTCGATCGCTTCCTGTCCGTAGTCGCGCTCATTTTCAGGTCGATAGAGGTAGTAGGCTTCATCGATGAAAAGCACACCGCCCATCGCTTTTTTCAGAATTTCTTTGGTCTTGGGCGCGGTGTGGCCGATGTACTGGCCCACCAGGTCATCCCGCGTCACCGACACCACGTGACCTTTCCTCACATAGCCCAACTTGTGCAGAATTTCTGCCATGCGCATGGCAACGGTCGTTTTTCCCGTGCCGGGATTACCAGTGAAACACATGTGGAGGCTGGGGGTGGCCGCTTCCAATCCCATTGCCGCGCGCGCGCGCGAGACAACCAGAAAAGCCGCGATTTCCCGAATGCGCGCCTTCACCGGCGCCAATCCGATTAGCTCGTTGTCGAGTTGATCGATGACGGGCTGGACCTCGGCGTCACGCAGTATTTGCTGCAAGTCTATTGAGGCAGGTGATGCGGGCGCATTCATGACGTTTCCGATCTCAGGAAGAGTAACGTTCGCCACTCGGACGCTGAGTGGCATAGCTGATCGTGGTGTAACGGATGGTGCGACCCGCCTCTTCGGTGCGTTGCAATCCGAAGCCCGGCTCGTGGCTTGGGCGCTGAACGATAAAGCTCATGACCATCGATTCCACACCACGCGTGCTGTCAAACGCATTGACCTTGATGTAGACCTCAGGATGGGCTTTGCGGCACGCATTGACTTCGTACAGTGCGGCGGCGCCATCTTTGATTTGGAACATGGGTATACCCCACATATGCCAGTAGCAGTTGCGTGGATGCGGATCGTCGGTCCATTCGACGGAGACCGCCCAGCCCTTGCTGATGGCGTAATCGATTTGGGCACGAATCTCGTCGTCGGTCAGATCCGGGAGAAAGGAAAATTGTCCTTGTGTGATGCGCATGATGATGCTCCTTGTAAGGTCTCTGATTTACGACGCAGTCGGCGTGGCCACGAAATCCGGTGTGTCAGTTGACGTGTAGTTGAAAGACACGTCTTTCCATGTTTCGAGCGCCTGCTCGAGAGGTTTGCAGGTCTTGGCCGCATTTTTCAGAATGGTTGGACCTTCGTTGAGGATGTCCTTGCCTTCGTTTCGGGCCTTGACCATCACCTCGAGCCCCACGCGGTTGGCAATCGCGCCGGCCTGGATACCCGCGGGGTGACCGATGGTGCCACCGCCAAACTGCAGCACCACATCATCACCAAATAAATCGATGAGCTGGTGCATCTGACCAACGTGGATACCACCGGATGCCACTGGCATGACCTTTTTCATATCGCACCAGTCCTGATCAAAGAACAGGCCACGGGAGAGATCCTGCTTGTTGTAGCCTTCACGGCAGACGTTGTAGTAGCCCTGCACGGTCATAGGATCGCCTTCGAGTTTGCCGACTGCGGTACCCGCATGCAGATGGTCAACCCCCGCAAGGCGCAGCCACTTGGCCATCACGCGGAATGAAACACCGTGATTCTTCTGACGCGTATAGGTACCATGACCGGCGCGGTGCATATGCAGAATCATGTCGTTCTGACGCGACCAATTGGACATGGACTGTATAGCCGTCCATCCGACGATCAGATCGATCATGATGATGTTCGACCCCAGCGATTTTGCAAACTCGGCTCGGCGATACATTTCTTCCATGTCGGCCGCTGTCACGTTGAGATAGTGACCTTTGATCTCGCCCGTGTTTGCCTGTGCCTTGTTGACGGCCTCCATGCAAAACAGAAAGCGATCACGCCAGTGCATGAAAGGCTGACTGTTGATGTTTTCGTCGTCTTTGGTGAAATCCAGACCACCGGTCAGGCCTTCGTAGACAACGCGGCCGTAGTTCTTCCCTGATAGACCCAGCTTGGGCTTCATGGTGGCACCCAGCAGTGGGCGCCCAAATTTATCGAGACGCTCACGCTCGACGATGATGCCGGTCGGTGGGCCTTTGAATGTCTTTACGTAAGCAACGGGCACGCGTATGTCTTCGAGACGGCCAGCCTTGAGGGGCTTGAACGAAAAAACGTTGCCAATCAACGAAGCGGTCACGTTGGCGATGGAGCCTTCTTCAAACAAAATGATGTCGTAGGCAATGTAGGCAAAATATTGTTGCTCTTTGTCGGTGCCGGGGCCGGTACCGGGAACCTGGTCCACGCGGTAAGCCTTGGCCTGATAATTTTCGTGCGCGGTCAGCAGGTCAGTCCACACCACCGTCCAGGTCGCCGTCGATGATTCGCCCGCAACCGCCGCCGCCGCTTCAATGGCATCGACACCCTCCTGCGGCGTAATGCGGAATACGCAAATCATGTCTGTTTCTTTGGGCTCGTAGTCCGGGCGCCAGTAGCCCATTTGCGCGTACTTGAGAACGCCACCCTTGTAGCGCTCTTTCATGTCGGTGATGCGGCCTTCGACGGGTTTGTTCATTGCAGTCTCCTGTTAGGCGCGTGAAGCGCGGGACGCATGCCGGTGCGTTCGTTATTGGTAGAGGCTCTAACAAAATGTCCCTGGATAAGCGCACTGCTGCCGACGATGAATCTGCTGGGGCAAGGCAGCGCAACGATGCCAGCGACTGTTTTAGAGCTTCTTATCCTTGGCCGGTCAACAATGAACAGAGTTGGTCAAGAATGAACGCATTAGAACAAGCGGTGACCATAATGTATAGTTTTCATCTGTTAAGGTATATTCATCTATCGTTTATATATTAATCAGATATCCTTATCTATTACTACTATGAAAAGTCTAAAACTGCTGAGAAACCTGAGCATGCGCCAACTCCGCATATTTTTGAGTGCGGCCCGCCATGCCAGTTTTAGCAAAGCGGCAACAGAATTGAATTTGACCGCGCCCGCTGTTTCGATGCAAATCAAGGAACTCGAGGGTGATTTGGGGGTAGCGCTGTTCTCACGGGTGGGCAGACGCGTCGAGCTGACAACCGCGGGAGAGTACTTTCTGGTGTACGTAAAACGCGTGGCTCAGAACCTGCGCGAAGCCGAGGTGATGCTTTCTAAATTGCGCGGCACTCAGGGTGGTACGCTGAAAATCGGGCTGGTCAGCACGGCGAAGTATTTTGTGCCGCAATTGCTCTCGCGCTTTCGCGAAGAACATTTTGGCCTGCAAATTAAAATCGATGTACGCAACCGTGATCAGATGGTAGAGCTTTTACGGGATGGCGATATTGATATTGCGATCATGGGCCGCACGCCCGCTGATCTGGATACCCGTATTGAGGCGTTCGCGCCGCACCCGCATGCGTTTATCGCAAGCCCCGATCATCCTCTGGCAAAGCAGCATGGCGTCTCGCCGGTCGCACTGAATCAGGTCGAGCTGATTTCTCGGGAGGAGGGTTCGGGTACGAGGGCCATCATGGAGCGCTTCTTGCACGACCATGGCCTGACGCCGCGCGTGTCGATGGAAATGTCCTCGACCGAAAGTATCAAGCAGGCGGTGATGGCGAATCTGGGGATTTCCTTTGTATCGCTGCATACCGTGGGTTTGGAAAAAGCCTACGGCAAAATTGCCATCCTCGATATTGACAACACGCCTATCTCGCGGGCTTGGCACGTGGTCGCACTCAATCGCGGCAACCACTCCACGTCCGCCGAGGCCTTCCGCTATTTTGTGCTGGAGCATGGGGCAGCGATCATCGAGGAACTCTATCCAAATCTCGTTGTACCTCGGCACGCCGCCCGCTAGATACTTCGCAAAGTCATTGCGCATCGATAGGGCGATGATGCGTCATGCATACTCATGGCCGACTGAAGGTTTCGCACAAAGCGTTGCATCGATGTCTGCTGCCGGCATTGTTGGGATGGGTCTCGCTGCTTTGTCTGAGCGCCCAAGCACAAACCTTCGCACTGGCTGATCTGCCCTACCGGGATCCTCGTTTGCTAGATGCCATGCTGGCACGCGATGAAGCTGCTTTCCAACGAGCGATACAGCGGCACTGGCCGCGCACGGAGCGCATGCTCGCGATGTTCGTGCCATTGGGGGCTCACATCACTTCATCGTCACTCGTATTTGACACCCTGCGACAGCGATGCACTCAACAGCGAGAACCTGCTGCATGCCGGCTTTATATGGATTTTCTGTCGTTTCAAATGAAACAAAAGACCACGGCGCGAAGGAAGGCGGGCGCGTCACTACCTGTGCTGTTACGGCCGGCACAACTGCCCTTTCGCGACAGCGCTGTGCTCAATGCAATGACGGCTCTGGATCCAACCACATTGCAGTCGGCGCTCGCTGCGCACTGGGACTGGATGCATGACGTCATCGAGCGCTTTCTTCCGGATCACTACGCCCTCTATCCCGTGTCTAAAGTTTTCGAAGCTATTCGCGCTACCTGTCGAGAGGCACGCACCGAGACAGCATGCCGCTTGCACCTCGCTGATATCGACAGCATCGTCGACAACAATCGACGGCACTTGCCTACCCTGTTTCTCACCTTGAAACAGATACCGTATCGTGACCCGGCACCGCTGCACGCATTGCTGCAACTCGGCGAGTCCGGATGGCGAGCCGAAGTAAATCAGACACAACTGGATGACCTGCTCAATCGCTACATTGCACGGTCCGTCGCTATCGTCGGCGATTTGGACTTCGCGCGCGCCAGACTGGATTGCCAAGTCGTGATGCCGGGCGACTATGTCCGGTGCCGGGACTACCTAGGTCGACTGGCAAGATTGATGCGCAATCGGTAGCGCCCACTTGATTTTTCCGCGCCTTGTGTTGCACACGCCACGCTGGCGCGCCGCTTGGCATGCCGTCGGTCGTAAAGCGACCAGCGGTAGCGCATCGATGGTGTCTGCAAGGCCATCGGCCAATGATAGCTTGTCACCCCGACAATAAAATTGGGTTGAAAACTATGCAATGGAAAAAGTACTGTGCGTTTTTACTGGCGCTTGCAACGTCACTGGCGGCATTCGCTGATGACGAGCCCAGTTTTTACATGGCAGCCGGGAACGCCTCTGACGCGACAACTGCCGGGAATGCCGGTTTAGTCGGGCTCGACAGCCTGCCGTCCACCTTGAAAACAGATTCGGGCCAAACTGAGTTCCGCGGCACCATCACTGTCGGCTATCTTCACCCATTAGGATCAAAGTATCTGTTGATGATGGAGGCCGGCAGGGATGTCGGAAGCAGCACCCGTCTTTCGACGGATGCTCTGCTGATTGCTCAAAATGGCTACTTCAGCGAAATAAACCGGGAATGGCGATTCAAGCGCAACTGGTTTGTGGCCCTCAAACCTGCGTTCCGCATGAGCGACACCACGCTGGCTTATCTGTCCCTCTCGCACCACCAGGCTTCTGTGAGCGGACGGTCCGATTTGTGGCTGGACTGCAATAACGGTACGTGCAACACAATCACTTCATTCTCCGGCAGCGGCAGTCTCAGTGGCACCGGTATCGGACTCGGTATGCAGACCACCTTTGAAAAAGTCGGTTTCCTCAGGATTGAGGTGGAAAGCATACGCTTCGACCGTTTTAGCGCTACCCAAGGAGATCCGGCCGTCTTTACGGCTTTCAGTAGCGAGAGCTTGCATCCCACATCGACGGTGGGACGCGTGATGGTGGGCTACCGGTTCTGAAATGTTCGGTAAAATCGGCGGACCATTTCGGCGTCACTCCGATGCACGATGTCATCACCGGACCTGCTCATGCTTGTTTCCAGAATCTTTGGCGCATTGGCGCTGACATGCGCGCTGATTATTCCTGGCTCAGGATTCGCCCAGTCATTTACTTTCGCGGCCATTGGCGACATTCCCTATGGGCCGCACGAAGAATTTGCTGCACTGATCGACAAACTGAATGGCCAACCACTGGCGTTTACCCTTCATGTGGGCGACATAAAATCCGGAAGCACTGTCTGTTCGGATGAGACTTTTCTGAACGTTCGAGCGCTGTTTGAACAATTTGATCGCCCACTGATTTATACCCCCGGCGACAATGAGTGGACCGACTGCCACCGGGGCAACAACGGTCGCTACGACCCACTAGAACGTCTGGAAAAAATTCGTCAGCTGTTTTTTGCCTCGAATGAAAGTCTGGGTAAACGACGTCTGACGTTGCAGACGCAGTCAAGTCAAAAATCATTTTCCTCCTATGTAGAAAATCGTCGCTGGTCACAAGGCAAAGTGCGCTTTGCAACCTTGCATCTGGTGGGCTCCAACAACAATCTGCAGCCGGGCCTGCCATCGTCCAGCGAGTTTGCGGCGCGCGAACACGCAAATATTGCGTGGCTACGAGAAACTTTTGCCGAGGCCAAAGCCAACCTAGATGGGGCAGTCGTCTTGGCAATGCAGGCGGACACGTTTTTTGGAGAACCACGAAAGGGCTCCGGATTTGTGCGCTGGAATGCCGCTCTGGTAGAAGAAGTCGCTGCGTGGGGAAAACCGGTGCTGCTGGTCCAGGGAGATACGCACCAATATCTGATCGACAGACCGCTTAAAGATGCCAAGGGCAAACCCCTCAGTCAGCTAGTTCGGTTGGTGGTACCCGGAGAAAGTCAAGCCGATGCGGTACTGATTAGTATCGATGTTGCTGACACGATGATGCCTTTCCAGTTCAAGTTGCTGCAAACTGGGAAGCAACCCTGATTGGCTATTGAAAACGGTTTCAACCAGTTTCGTTAGGCGCTCTGTACCGTGGCTATTGAAGGCCGTATGGCATTACAGACAGGGATCACTCTCGAAGCGGGAGAGCCCCGCCGGCACGGACAGCAAGCGGCGCACCCAGAACAACCCATGCCATCTTGTCACAGGGTGTTAACGATGTCTCGCTAACACACCCGTTGATTCTTGGCGCGGCTGGCTGGAATCGAACCAGCGACCCTTGGCTTCGGAGGCCAATACTCTATCCACTGAGCTACAGCCGCGCGGTCTGGGTGTTTCGGAAGACCGGCAAGGATACCGGGTTTCGGTCGGGCAGTCCATGAAGCGACTGGGCGCGCAAGGTCAAATTGTGGCGCTTCGTCTATAATCACGGGCTTGTTATTCTTAGCCAGTAAAGCCGGCTGATCACACGTCGCAAGGCGATCTTGCAGCAGGCTGAACATACCCCGAGGACATCATGAGCGACGCGCACGACGAGCACGAATCCGTTATTAAAACACCAAAGCAATTAATCGCAGCTGTTGTGGCTGGTTTTGTCGTTCCCATTATTGTCATCGTATTGCTGGTGCAATATGTCAACAGTACACCCAAAGTCGGCGCAGGCTCCAACTCTCAATCACCTGAAGCGATAGCGGCGCGCTTGAAGCCAGTCGCTGATGAAGGCTATACGCTGATCGATGCAAGCGCACCTCGCCAGCTCAAAGCGGGTGCTGAAGTTTATAACGCCGCTTGCGTCGCCTGTCATGGTAGTGGTGCTGCCGGCGCACCGAAAATGGGTGACAGCGGCGCATGGTCCAAGCGCGTTGCGCAAGGCTACGACACATTGGTATCTCATGCGGTCAAGGGTATACGCGGCATGCCCGCCAAAGGTGGCAATCCTGATCTTGATGATCTTGAAGTCGCGCGCGCTGTGGTCCACATGGCTAACGCAAGTGGCGCGAAGTTCAAGGAACCCGCAGCAAAATAAAGTACCGTTCGCTCCCATGAAGACATCCCGGCTTGCGAACTTCAGGCCGGGATTTTTGCTTGTGGATCCTTATTATTGCTCGCACCGAGGCGAGATAACACGGCAGGTTGAATAAATACGCTGTCACAAAACGCCGCAGACAGCGCCGCTAGAATGGCTAAGCTAGGCTGTAAAACGGCACCAGCGGTATTGTGTTCGGGGTGTTCAGGAAAACCTAAGCCAATACCAGAACATGCCTATCCACTCATGCAAGGCGTAATGGCTGTTTTGAAGCGCTCCTGCAGAGGGAACGAAATCTGCCACAGATAAAGGTTTACGAGACCGAAAGTCGGTTGCCGCAGGCACCACGGCCAGCCCGGTTTTGGAAAATATCTGCATCGCACGCGGCATGTGCATCGCATCGGTAACGAGCAATACACGATCGATACCCGCTTCTCGCAACAGGGTCGACGCATAGGCGGCATTTTGCGCCGTGTTCTCGGAAGTGACTTCAATCCAGCGCACCGGGATTTTGAAATCCTCGTGCAAGGCCCTGGCCATCACAGCCGCTTCGCTCTCGCCACCCTGGTCTGGTGCGCCGCCACTGACCAGTACCGGTAAGCCTGTGAGGCGATGAAGACGGGCGCCATGACGCAAGCGCGCGAGCGTCTGCGCACCGGGTTGATCCCGATCGCCATCCTCGGGTGCTGCGAACGAGCGGCCGCCACCCAAAATTACGATGGCCTTTGCATCAACCCTCTTGGGATTCGGCACTGGCAAGGAACGATTTTCCAACCGCGCCATCAGCAAACGTGAACCGGCACCGGTAGACAAGACCAGCAGCAGTGCGATCGAAACCAGGATGATGGCATTACCGACATATCGGAAACGCCTTCCCAGCCACCAGCCCAGACAGCCCAGAATCACCAGAGACAATGGCGGCAGTAAAAAAGCGGCCAGCAAATTTGTGAAGAACCAACTGATGCTCATGATCTCACTCGTGCTGTCGGGTGTTTACGCATCAGTGGGAAGCACTGGGTGGTGCTCGACGTTCATGCTGCACGAGTATCCATGGCTTGACTACCACCGTCCATAACAAGGCATCCTGGGCCAGCCATTGCATGGCTTGCGCATCGCTCACCCGATGCAAGCGTTCAGCTTTCATCCAATCTTGCACACTGGCCTTGTCGTCGGCAGCGATACGGGCGCCGACATCAATAAGATCTAGTTCGGGCGCAACACTGATCAGGGTGCCACCCGCAAAATAACGCTGCAATTCAGTCCAGTGCATCTGGGCTGTTTGTTCGTTGAGTTCCGCGCGCAATGACGCCAGAATTTTTTCGTTCATCATCAGATCAGTAATGCGGCGGCTTGTCATGCGGTAGCGTTCCGCTTGCCTGCGTAGGTAGTTCAGTGATGCGGCGCGCCAGGGCAGCACAAAGCGCATCGAGCTCATCAATTTTTTTTTGCTGACGATAAACCATCTCATTCAATGTATCGAGAAGATCGTCCTGACTGGCGAGCTTGATCTCGAGATTTACCAGTCTTTCATCTAGTTCCATGCCGATGCCCTCATTGGTTTGACTGCCAGGATTCCGAGGAAAATACCAGCGAACGTTGCTCGCAGCGCCACACAACTTCGTCTCTCCTCACGCGCAGCCACCAGGTTTCTCGTACCGGGTGGGGCAGCGGCGATGCAAATGCGGCCGGGGTCAACAGGGCAACGCACTCGCCTTGGACAGGATCGCGCACCGAAGCATAACGAATCGCTCCGAGATTGGCGCTGCGAGCACTGCGTGCCAGTGCCTGCGTTGCGCTGTAACTGGTCTTGTGCATCCACTGCTCAACATCACGGGCGAACAAGCGTTCACGCAAGTCGATTGCTTGTGTGGCCACCTCGCATTTGAAAGCGGTATGCGCGACAGGCGCAATTTCGGCCAGTTCAATCGCATCATTGAGAAATTTCCAGCGCCAGTAACCTTGCTCGGCGCAAGCCGTATCTACCGCGAGTGCACCGTAGAACACGCCGGGATCTGTCGCCGCGCGAAAGCGCGATCCGGTTCGCAGCGGGTGGGTCTGAAACGGCGCTGCCAGCACCGGATGGAGGTCTGAAAACACCTCGGGAAGTGCGGGTCGCCGAAACAACAGTAATCGATCAAGAATATCCTGCTCTTCACGACTATCCACCAGCTTCATGGCACCTGCCGTGTACTTCGCGTCAACGACACGCCAGAGGCTGCCTTGCCAGCGGCGGGCGCTAGATTGTAGCGCGAGAGGCGTCCAGGTAGTGAACGACACGAACCAATCCTTCCGTCTGGTCTATCAAGTCGATGGGCCGTGCCTGCAGGCCACGATTCTCGCTGGCCAGCCAGGCGCGCGCACCCGGCTCGTCAGCCACCAAGGCGTCGAGCGCGCGAAACAGGCGCACCAGCAGCAACCCAAATTCCCATTCCTTGCGGCCCGGGTCTAGCCGATACTCACCGGCATACAGCCGGGTCACCGTCGCGGGACTAACTCCGAGCACCCGAGCCAGCAAGTTGCGAGGCAAACCAAGGTGACTGGCAGCACGCGCTACCGCCTTGGTCAGCACTGCACTCGTTTGCGCGGCATCAGCATACTCATGGGTTTTTTCTGCAGAAGAGAGCATCTGGCTATCCTTTCTATGGAAAATATTAACATAGTTATTTTCAGAAGAAAGGTCTTGTCAGCAGAGTTTTGCGCCACATCCGGCTGATCGGTTCTTGCGTTTTCGACCTGCAGGCGATGCCATGAGGTTACCTGCTTGCGCTGCTTGCTCGACCCGCCAGTTTGCGACAGGCATCGGAGCAATACTTGAGATCCGACCACGACGCAGCCCATTTTTTTCGCCAAGTAAACGGCCGGGCACATTGCACGCAGACTTTGACAGGAAGGTTGTGGGGGTTGCGAAAACCGCCACCTGATTTGCCACGATCCCGCACGGTCTCAGGCCGCTCTGGGTTTTTGCAACAAGGCTTTGAGACCCGCCAACCTGTCCTGGGGCGTCATGACCTCGTGATCTGCAGGCAAGGCATCCGCTTCGTCGAGACGCATTTCCTTGATAAAGCGCGACACCTCGCAAGGAACGCTGTCGCGTGCGCGCTTGCGTTTCTTGCACCAGGTCAGGGTGAGACTGCGCTGCGCACGCGTGATACCGACATACATGAGACGGCGTTCCTCTTCAATACGCTGTGCGTGGAACTCAGCCGGCGCATCCGGATCACCCCTGTGCGGCAAGATGCCTTCTTCAACGCCCACCATGAACACATGACCAAACTCCAGCCCTTTGGCAGCATGCAGCGTAGACAGGCGAACGGCATCGGGCTCCTGATCGCGGCCCTCCAGCATACTCATCAGGGCCACCATTTGAGTGAGTTCGAGTAGCGATTTTTCAGGGCTATCAGCGTCACGACCACCGTTACCCTTTTCTTTCAACCATCCGGTAAAGTCGAGCACGTTTTGCCATTTTTCCTGCGCCTGTTTGTCATCGAATGTCGCATAGAGATAAGCTTCGTAGTCGATGGCTTTCATCAAGTCATCCAGCACCGCGCCGGCATTTTCTCCGGTACCCGCGGCGCCGACGCGCATTGCACGGGCTTCAAGCTGGTTGATGAAATCGCCAAATTCGCGCAAGGGTGCAAGCTGGCGTTCATTCATGCGCGCCTCAATGCCACCCTTGAAGACGGCCTCGAATAACGAGCATTGCCACTGCCGGGAGAATTCACCTAGCACTTCCAGCGTCGCCTGGCCCACGCCGCGGCGTGGCGTAGTCACCGCACGGATGAATGCGGGATCATCATCAGCATTTGCAATGAGTCTGAGATAACTGACGATATCTTTGATCTCAGCACGATCAAAAAAACTCTGGCCACCTGACATCACATAAGGAATGCGCTCCCGACGCAAGGCTTTTTCAAGGGCGCGCGACTGGTGATTGCCTCGATACAGAATTGCATAATCCGAAAATTTCGCGCGCCGCTCAAACTTGTGGGCAGACAACATGATGGCTACCTGATCAGCCTCGGCCTCGTCATCGTCCATGGCCAGGACCTTGACAGGATCGCCTGCGCCATGCTCGGACCAAAGTGATTTCTCGAATAACTTGGGATTGTTGGCGATAACGGCGTTCGCTGCCCGAAGAATGCGGGTGCTGGAGCGATAGTTCTGCTCGAGCTTGATGAGCTTTAAATCGGGAAAATCGTCCTGAAGAATGCGCAGGTTTTCCATGGTCGCACCACGCCAAGCATAAATCGCCTGGTCATCATCACCTACCGCGGTGAACATGGGCTTCTTGCCGGGGCCGGTCACCAGCAATTTCACGAGCTCATACTGACAGGCATTGGTGTCCTGATATTCGTCAAGCAACAGATATCGAAGCCGACGCTGCCAGCGATCGCGTGCGGCCTCATCCTGACGAAACAGCTCGACCGGCAAGCGTATGAGGTCATCAAAATCGACGGCCTGATAACTGGATAAGGTCGCGACATAACTGCGATAAGTGCGCGCGGCCTGATCCTCATCTTCGGTGCTTGCCTGTGCCAGTGCCTGCTCAGGTGTCAGTAATGCGTTCTTCCACAAGGACATGGCACTCTGAATTCGCCGAATGACGCCTTTGTCCGTGGTGGCCGCGAGATCCTGCACGATAGCGAAGCAATCGGTGCTGTCCATGATGGAAAAACGCTCTTTGAGGCCAAGCGCCTGCGCTTCACGACGCAAAATATGGACGCCTAGTGAGTGAAACGTGGACACCGTCAGTTGTTTGGCCTGTCCGGGCTCACGCAGTAGTTTGCCGACCCGCTCGCGCATTTCGAGTGCGGCCTTGTTCGTAAAGGTCAGCGCGGCGATGTTGCGAGCTTCGTAGTTGCAAGACTCGATCAGATGCACGATTTTCTGCGTAATGACGCGTGTTTTGCCCGATCCGGCGCCCGCCAATACGAGGCAAGGGCCATCGATGTAGTCGACGGCAATTCGTTGCGGAGGGTTGAGACCGGGCTGCATGAGGGCGTCGGCGTGAGGCAGGTGGGCAAGCGCGACATTGTATCGAAAGTCTTGCTGTCGGGCGTGATAAAGTCGCTGGGCTCTATGAGGATGACGCAATGAAATTCACCCATCTCATCGAAATTAATAATTTGGGTAATCCCATGATTGCCCCACTCAGTCGCTCGCAACTGTGGCACGGACTCGTGTTGCGCGCGGAGCGCCCAACGCTATTTGTGATTGGCCTCGATAGCTGCGAGATTACGCAGCGTTCTGCAGGGGGCCTGTCGCGCAAACTTCATTTCGGAAAACTCGAAATCGTTGATGAAGTAAGATTCAAGCTGCTGGATCAGGTTCACTATCATGTGCCACAGCAAAACGACATCCCTGTTTCTGATTTGACGATGACAATTGAAGAGCCGCAAGCGGGTGCACTGTTTGTCAGATTTGCCTACGATGATCACCTGGATACACCTGAAACCGCGGAACAAGCTTTTTACAACGACTTCCGGCGCAAGGCATATAAAGAGTCTGATATCGATACGATACGCATGATCCGTCAGCTGGCACAAGAGGGTCAGTTGGACTCGCCAATGCAATAAGACTGAGAGACGCTGCCAAAAAACCGATGACCTTGTTGGGCCTGCGTTACGCACGACTGCGGTGCTTTGCGCGGCTCCTATGCTTTAAGGTTCGTAGCTCGTATCGCAGTGACGACGCGTTTGGTGTCCGTCATATTGGGCTCTTGTTCGTGATTTTTTGAAGTACATGTTGGAAGCCGCATACGTGTCAAGCTCAAATATCAATGGGATCGACCTCGAGTGTCCACCGTATGCGCGTCGGTTGTTTGCGGAGTTCCTGCACCCAGCGCTTCAGAAAGTGTTGTAATGCGCCTCTCGCAGGTGACTCCAGCAGTAACTGCGCCCGTTCGACACCGGCGACACGCGTCATGGTCATCGGTACTGGGTCATTGATGACAATCCCGGGGTGAGGTAACAACTCCCGCGCGTGCTGCAAAAATTCTAGCGCCATGTTCAGGGTTTTTGATTCTGCTCTGAGCAGGGCCTGAAAGACAAAGGGGGGCAAGCCTGCGCTGCTGCGCTCCTTCAGGGTGGCCGCTGCGAAGCCTGGAAAATCATGCGCAAGCAACGCGCGGTACAGGGGATGCTGCGTGTAGCGGGTTTGAACCAGTACCTCGCTTTGCGACATCTGCCCCGCCCGACCCGCTCTGCCTGCAACCTGCATGAGTTGTGCGAAAAGGCGCTCACCAGCCCGGTAGTCATGTGAAAACAATGCGGTGTCGGGGTTGATTACCCCCACCAGCGTTAGGCGCTGGAAGTCGTGTCCTTTGGCGACCATTTGTGTGCCGAGCAAGATATCGACCTCGCCGCGATGCACCGTTTCAAAGGCGGCTTGGGCACTGCCTTTTTTGCGGGTGGAATCCGCATCGATGCGAAGCACCCGCGCCTCGGGGAACAGTACGTGCAAGTGTTCTTCGATGCGTTGTGTGCCACGCCCTAGTGGCTGCAAGTCTACATTGCCGCAGGTGGGGCATGACGAAGGGATCTTGAGCTCGAGGCTACAGTGGTGACAGCGTAGTCGCCTCTCGGGTTTGTGCAGGACCATGAAGGCGGTACACCGCTGGCAATGGCTGATCCAGCCGCAGGCATCACAATGCACGACAGGTGCGTAGCCCCGACGATTGAGGAATAACAGCGATTGTTCACCGCGTGCCAATCGCGTGCGCAGGGCGTCGATCAGGGGCGGAGATAAGCCCTCGGTTGTCTTGATGCGCTCCATGTCGATCAGCGATATGGTCGGTAACACCGCTTGCGTCGCTGCGCGCTGGGCGAGCACTCGTTTTTTGTAACGGCCGCTTTCGGCGTGATGCCAACTCTCCATGGACGGTGTTGCCGAGCCGATGACCACCGGGATATTCAGGTCACGAGCCCGCCAAATTGCCAGATCGCGGGCAGAGTAGCGCAGGCCTTCCTGTTGTTTATACGAAGGATCATGCTCTTCATCGACGATGATCAGTTTCAGATTCGGCATGGAGGCGAGCACGGCGAGACGAGTCCCCAGCACGATGGACGCATAGCCCAAATGCGCTGATAGCCAGCTGCGGGTTCGCTCACCTTCCGAGAGCTGGCTATGTAGCGAAACGATGTTCAAGCCGGGAAAGCGTGCGCGTATGCTGTTTTCCAGCTGTGGCGTCAGATTGATCTCCGGTACCAGTATCAGGACTTGCGCATGCGCGCCCTGTCGTTGTTCGCGGTCGAGAATTTTTTCCGCGCTTCGCAGATAGACCTCGGTTTTTCCACTGCCGGTCACGCCAAAGAGCAAGGTGACGCCGTATTCGTTCGCTGCGCTGATGGCGCCTACTGCCGCTTGCTGCTCGGCATTCAGGTCAGGGCCCTCCGATGCTGTCGTGTTTGCTGCCAACGG
>Ga0315909_10001361_pt1 | contig 33052 bp, 29 predicted proteins | sample LakEriMetagenome_11_FD_203527 | JGI IMG/M metagenome (GOLD analysis project Ga0315909, IMG submission 203527) | Freshwater fungal communities from buoy surface, Lake Erie, Ohio, United States - Buoy 2 MA125 | ecosystem: Environmental > Aquatic > Freshwater > Lake | place: USA: Lake Erie, Ohio... | reverse complement strand
GTGCGTGGTCGCAGAAGAACTGGGGCGCGCCCTGGCTCCCGTGCCGTTTTCCTCATCGGTCTATCTGGCTACCGAGTTCCTCCTTGCGGCAGGTTCGCCCGCGCAGCAGGAGCGCTGGCTGCCCCGCCTGGCCAGTGGCGAGTCCATCGGGACATTCGCATTCGCAGAGCAGGCTGGTGCGGTCACGCCGCAATCCATCCGGATGCAGGCGCGAACCGGGGTAAACGGGGCCCGGCTCAATGGCAGCAAGACCGTTGTGCCCGACCTGGGCATTGCAGACTTTGCGATTGTTGCGGCCCGCTCAGCGCCCGGCCGCGACGCTCGCGGCATCTCGCTGTACCTGGTCGAGTTGGACCAATCGGGAGTGGCTCGCACTGCTCAGCCCACACTGGACCCGAGTCGCGGCCATGGGCGCCTGGACTGCGTCGATGCCACGGCGCAGTTGCTGGGCCGCGCCGGCCAAGGTGGCGCGCTGATCACCCAGGTGTTCGACCGGGCAGCCGTGCTCACAGCGTTCGAACAGATCGGCGGTGCCGATCGGGCGCTCGAGATGGGACGAGACTATGCGCTTGACCGCATGGCGTTCGGCCGACCGATCGGTTCGTTCCAGGCAATCAAGCACATGCTGGCCGACATGTACGTTTCGGCCACGCTGGCTCGCTCGAACAGTTACTACGGCGCCTGGGCATTAAGCACCGGTGCGCCCGAGTTGCCGGTTGCTGCCGCCACAGCCCGGGTCAGCGCAACGCAGGCCTTCCAGCACTGCGCGAAGAACAACATCCAGGTGCACGGCGGCGTGGGCTTCACCTGGGCCTTCGACTGCCATCTTTACTACCGACGCGCCAATCTGCTGGCAGTGAGTCTGGGCAGTCTTTCGCAGTGGGAAGACGCACTGGTCGAACGCATGCGCACGCGTCAACTCGCTGCCTGAACATCCCGCGACCTGAACATCCAAGGAATACATCATGAACTTCGACGACACCCCGCAGGAAGCCGAATTTCGCAAGGAAGTCCGCGCCTGGATCAAAGCCCATGCACCGAAACAATATCTGGAGGATCTCGAGTCCTCGCCGGTCGGAACTGTGCAGATTCGGGGCATTGATGGCATGGCCGCCTCCAAAGCCTGGCAAAAGCGCAAAGCGGATGCCGGCTGGGCCTGCCTGCAGTGGCCCAAGGAATTTGGCGGACGCGGCTCCACACCGATCGAGCGAGTGATCTGGTCCCAGGAAGAAGGCACGTACGCCAAGCTGTCGCGCCCCTTTGGGATCGGCCAGGGCATGTGTGGCCCTACCCTGATGGCCTATGCAAGCGAGGAACATAACCGGCGCTATCTGCCCCCGCTCGCATCGGGTGAAGAGGTCTGGTGCCAGCTTTTTTCCGAACCTGCTGGTGGCTCGGATCTGGCCGGCCTGCGTACCCGCGCTGAGCGCGATGGCGATGACTGGGTGATCAATGGCCAGAAAATCTGGACCTCGGGCGCGCATTACTCCGACTACGCGATCATCATCACCCGAACAGACCCGACCTTGCCCAAGCACAAGGGACTGACCATGTTCTTCTTGAGCATGAAGTCGCCGGGCGTAGAGATTCGACCGATCAAGCAGGTGAACGGACAGTCCAATTTCAACGAGGTGTTCTTTACGGACGTGCGGATTCCGGACAGTCAGCGATTGGGCAAAGTGGGCGACGGCTGGCAGGTTTCGCTCACCACGCTCATGAATGAGCGCCTGTCCATCGGCGCCGGCTATCAGACCGGCTTTCCTGAGCTCTTCGACTGGTGCTGCGAGTTCGAGACCGCCAATGGGCTGGCCATCGAAGATCCGGCCGTACGCTCCAAACTCGCGCAATGGGCGGTGCGCGCCAGTGGCCTGAAGTACACCGGCTATCGCGCCATTTCGGCCATGTCACGCGGCGAAATGCCCGGGCCCGAAAATTCGATCGGCAAGCTGGTCGGGGGTCCGATGATGCAGGACATTGCCATGTTCGCACTTGACCTGCAGGCGCAGGCCGGGGCCTTGGACAGCGCTGCGCTCAGCGAAGCCGACGCACGCTTTCAGGCGATGCTGTTGCGCTCGCCGGCCACCCGCATTGAAGGTGGGACCGACGAAATTCTGCGCAACATCATTGCCGAGCGGGTACTGGGCTTGCCTGCTGACATCCGTGTCGACAAGAACGTGCCGTTCAACCAGATTCCCGCACGCGCACGGCACTGATGGCGTCACGGCCGGTGGCGTCACACGGTGCGCCGGCCCTCCGTTACAACCATCCTGCAAGGAGGCCCAATGGCCGCAGTCGAATATCAGTCGCCGGGCACGATGGCCGAGGCGATTGCACTCCTGGCGGCCGCGGGTGCCAAGGCGCGTCCGTTGTCTGGCGGCACGGACCTGGTCGTGCAGATGCGCTCAGGTCGTGTCAAACCCGGCCAAGTCATCGACCTCAAGCGCATTCCCGAGATGATAGGAATCACCGAGGCAAAGGGCGGATTCCTGATCGGTGCCGCCACGCCCTGCGCGATCATCGGGCGGCACGCTGCCCTGCGAGCGGCTTGGCCGGGCGTGGTTGAGGCAGCCTGCCTGATCGGTTCCGTGCAGGTCCAGGGGCGCGCCAGCCTGGGAGGCAACCTGTGCAATGCCTCGCCTGCAGCCGACAGCGCACCCGCGCTCATCGCGGCCGGCGCGGTAGGCATTATTGCAACCCGTCAGGGCGTGCGCGAAATCCCGATCGAGGCCTTGCATGTCGGACCGGGCAAAACCTCGCTCGCAGCTGGCGAGCTGCTGCAGGCGATTCGCTTGCCGGCCCCCGCACCGCGCAGCGCAGACGCCTATTTGCGACTCATCCCGCGCACTGAGATGGACATCGCGATCGTGGGTGCAGGCGCACAGATCGTTGTGGACGCCGCAGGGCGCGTGCAATCAGCCCGCATCGGTTTGGGTGCTGTGGCCCCGACACCGCTGCGCGCCGATGCCGCTGCGGCAGCGCTGATCGGGCATGCGCTCGATGAAACGTCGCTTGGGCGCATGCAAGAAGCGGTGCGATCAGCCTGCCGCCCGATCGATGACAAGCGGGGTACAGCCGACTACAGACGACGCGTGTCGGCGGTGCTGGCACGGCGCGTTGTGCAAGCTGCTTACTCTCGTGCCCTGGCACGCGCATCAGGATCCCCATCATGAGCCGTCAACGCATTGAAGCCGTGGTCAACGGCGAGCCGGTCGAATTCCTGTGCACAGCCTCGCAAACGCTTCTCGATGCGCTGAGAGACGAGCTCGGTCTGACTGGCACCAAGGAAGGTTGCAGCAGCGGTGACTGTGGCGCATGTTCCGTCATCGTCGATGGCGCACTCACCTGTGCCTGCCTGATCCTGGCCCCCGAAGCCGAGGGCCGGCGAATTGAAACGATTGAAGGCATGGCGCCTCCCGGCAGCCTGCATCCATTGCAGCAGCAGTTTCTGGAGCATGCAGCCCTGCAGTGCGGGTTCTGCACCCCAGGGTTCCTGGTCGCAGCCAAGGCGCTGCTCGAGCGTAACCCGGACCCCAGCGAAGAAGAGATTCGCTTCGGGCTGGCCGGCAACCTGTGTCGCTGTACCGGGTACGACAAGATCGTGCGGGCCGTGCAGGATGCGGCCGCGCAGATGCGGCAGGCCACTCAACCGGCAGGAGGTGTGCGATGAACGATACCAGTCTGGCAGATCGTCTGAAGGTGGTCGGGCAGCGACCGATTCGCCCCGATGGCGCCGACAAGGTGACCGGCCGCGCGGCGTTCGGTGCCGATCTGCGCCTGCCAGGCATGCTGGTGGGTCGCGTCAAACGCAGCCCGCATGCGCACGCCCGCATCCTCGCGGTCGATACCTCAGCCGCGCTGCGCCTTCCCGGCGTCAAATCGGTGGTGACGGCCGCCGACTTCCCTGAAATGGCCGACGTCGCAGTCGAAGGGGGCGAAGGTGCGGCCACCTTGCGCGCGCTCTCAAGCAACTGCATGGCGCGCGACAAGGTGCTTTATGTCGGTCATGCCGTGGCGGCGGTCGCAGCCACCAGCGCAGAGATTGCCGAGGCAGCGCTCGCGCTCATTGATGTGCGTTACGAAGTGCTGCCACATGTGATTGACGTGGAAGCAGCCATGCAGCCGGATGCACCATTGCTGCATGCAGACCTTTTCACAAAGGGCGTCACGCCTAAGCCGACCACACCCTCGAACATCGCCGAGAAGGTGAGCTTTGGGCGTGGTGATCTGCAAGGTGGTTTTGCACAGTGCGATGTCATCGTGCAGGGTCACTATGTGACGGCGCCTGTGCACCAGGGTTATATCGAACCGCAAGCCTGTGTCGCGTCAGCCGGCTCAGACGGGCAGCACCAGATCTGGGTGTCCACGCAGGGGCAATTTGCGGTGCGCTCGATGTGCGCCAAGCTGCTTGGCATTGAGTTGCGCAACATCAAAGTCACCCCCGCGGAAATCGGCGGCGGTTTCGGTGGCAAGACCACGGTCTACCTGGAACCGGTGGCGCTGGCGCTCTCGATGCGCAGCGGACGGCCGGTGCGCATGGTGATGACTCGCGCTGAAGTCTTCGAGGCCAGCGGCCCCACTTCAGGCGCTGCGATGGACGTGCGTCTGGGCGCCACGAAAGACGGCCGCATTCTGGCCGCCGATGTCACGCTGAAATATCAGGCCGGCGCCTATCCGGGGTCGCCGGTTGGCGCAGGCTGCATGGCGGCACTGGCCTGCTATGCGATTGAACATATTTCGATCGTGGGCTACGACGTGGTGAGCAACCGCGCCAAAGTGGCGGCCTACCGCGCTCCGGGCGCTCCCATTTCGGCGTTTGCGGTGGAATGTGCAGTGGACGAACTGGCTGCCAAACTGGGCATCGATCCGATCGATCTGCGAATCATGAATGCCGTGAAAAGCGGTGCCAAGGCGGTGTATGGCGCCACCTTCCGCGAAATCGCATTCGTGGAAACCCTGCAGGCGGTCAAAGCCCATCCGCATTACTCCGCACCGCTCGGCCCCCATCAGGGACGGGGCGTCGCTGCCGGATTCTGGTTCAACGTGGGGGGTGAGTCCAGCGCGTCAGTCCATGTGGATGAAGACGGTGGCGCGACTGTCGTCTCCAGCAATCCGGACATCGGCGGGTCGCGGGCCTCGATGGCCATGATGGCCGCCGAGACGCTTGGCGTTCCTTATGAACGGGTACGTGCAATCGTGGCCGATACAACGGCCATTGGATTTTCGGGCCTGACCGGCGGCAGCCGGGTGACCTTTGCCACCGGCATGGCCGTCGTGCGTGCTGCGCAGCACGTGGTTGATGACCTCAAGCGCCGTGCTGCACAGATCTGGGACTGTCCGGTTGAGCAGGTTGAATGGCGCAATGGGGCCGCGCTGTGCCTGGATGGCGCCAAAGGTCACAAGGCCCTGACGCTCAAGGAGCTGGCCGGACGCACCGCCAAGACTGGCGGCCCGATCAGTGCCGAGGTCTCCCTGAATGCTCAGGGCGCAGGCCCGGGGTTCGCGGTGCATCTAGTGGATATTGCGATCGATCCCGAGACCGGTCGCAGCACAGTGCTGCGCTACACGGCGGCTCAGGATGTGGGGCGTGCCATCCATCCTTCATACGTGGAGGGCCAGATTCAAGGGGGCGCAGCCCAGGGCGTGGGATGGGCGCTGAATGAAGCCTATCTCTACGATCAGAACGGCGCACTGCTCAATCCGGGTTTCCTGGATTACCGGATGCCAGTCGCCAGCGACCTGCCGATGATCGACACGATACTGGTGGAGTCCGCGCCGAACTCGCGTCATCCCTATGGTGCGAAAGGCGTCGGGGAGGCTCCCATTGTGCCGCCGCTGCCAGCCGTTGCTTGCGCGGTGGCGCATGTGGTGGGCGCCCCCCTCTACGAATTGCCCTTGTCACCGCCGCGCGTGCTCGACGCGCTGGATGCCGCTGCGGCTGCGCGTTCAGGCGCAAGCACCGGGCGTTGACCGGATCTGCATGGCTCGCGTCAGCTCGATTTCCGGCCAGGTGCTCGAGCTGACCGGTGGCGTGGGGCAGTTCGAGATCGAGGCTGCTGATGTCCGCAGCCTGCTGCGCGCGCTCGAGGCCCGCTACCCGGGGCTGGGGCACCTGGTGGATGAGGGAATGGCTATTGCGATTGACGGTGAAGTTCATCAGGACGCCCTGCATGAACCGCTGCACGCCGACAGCGAAGTGGTGCTGATTCCCAGGATCGGAGCGGGCTGACCCGGTGCCAGTGGGCGGTCTGAGGAAAATTGGCGGAGTACGGCAGTCGCCTGCCCCCTCACCGCATCGCTGCTGCTGATCGCAATGCACAGTCACTGCACCTCGTCATCTCAACTCGTCATCTCACCCCTTCACCTTGTCTCATCAGTTCGCCGCATCACGTCCTTCTGTCACCCTTAGCCCGCCTCCCCTGCTCTCCAGCGCCCCGCGCGACTGCATTCAATGACTGAACCTGCCCTGCCCGTACCGCTCCTGCACGCTGTCCCGGTCCATGACATCACGATGGTCTGCCATGAATGGCGACCTGAGTTGCGCGGCCGCACACCAACGCTGTTCATGGTCCATGCCACCGGATTTCATGCCCGCGTGTGGGATCAGACGATTCGGCGGTTGCCTGCCTGGCATGTCATTGCGGTGGACCAACGGGGCCACGGCCGCAGCACGAAGACCGAGATCACCGGATGGGCACCGTTCGGCCGCGATCTGGCAGCCTGCGCGGCAGCACTCGATCTGAAAGGCCTGACCGGCGTCGGTCACAGCATGGGCGCCCATGGACTGGTCCAGGCTGCCGCCTATGAGCCAGACCGCTTCGCGCGGCTGATGCTGATTGATCCGGTGATTGCCTCGCCTCAGGCCTACCATGCGCCACCTCCTGTGTTCCCGGATGGCATGCACCCAGCCGCCCGACGACGCAGCCACTTTGCTTCGGTGCAGGAAATGCTCGAGCGCTTCGGGCCCCGGTTGCCTTACCGGCTCTTTCAGCCGGAAGCCCTGCGCGACTATTGCGAACATGGTGTGATCGCCGCAGCAGACGGGCAAGGCGTTGAGCTTGCATGCAGCCCGCACACTGAAGCGCGTGTCTACATGACAGGCCGCGCCAATGCAGGCGTTTATGCGAGCATTCGTGCGCTGGACATTCCGGTGCGCGTGGTGCGCGCCAAACTGCCCACGCCAGAGCGCGATCCTTTCGACTATTCCTTCTCACCCACCTGGCCTGCGCTGGCGGGAGAATTTCGCCATGGCACCGATGTGCATCTCGCCGAGCACTCGCACTTCGTTCCAATGGAAGACCCCGATCGGACCGCACAACTGATCCAGGCATTCGTGCCTCACTGATTCTTTCCCTTTACGGATGTTCAATTGAATATGTCCATTCAGGGCCGACGCGGGATCGCGGTCGCGCCCCATGCCCTTGCAGCGGAATCCGCCGTCAACGTCTTGCGCGACGGCGGCAACGCGCTGGAAGCGATGATCGCCGCAGCAGCGACCATTGCCGTGGTCTACCCACACATGAACTCCATCGGCGGCGATGGCTTCTGGGTCATTCATCGGCCGGGACATGCGCCCGGAGGCATTGACGCGAGTGGACGCAGCGCCCGCGCTGCATCGCGGCAGTGGTACCGCGATCAAGGCATCACGGAACGCATTCCGTTTCGCGGTGGCATCGCAGCCCTTACCGTGGCGGGCACCATCTCGGGCTGGGGTTCAGCGCAGACCCTCTCGCGGCGCACGCTCGGCGGTCGCCTGCCGCTCACGCGCCTGCTTGAGGATGCGATCTGGTTGGGGCGCAACGGGATTCCCGTGACCCACAGCCAGGCCAACACCACCGCTGCCAAACGGGGCGAACTGGAAGATAAGCCAGGGTTCGCAGCGCGCTTTTTGCCGCGCGGCAAAGTCCCTGAACCCGGCAGCCTGTTTTTCCAGAAAGAGTTGGCCGCAACGCTTGAGCAGATCGCGCGTAGAGGCACCGACGACTTTTACCGCGGCGATCTTGCGCGCAGCATGGCGCGGGAGCTGCAGGCGGTCGGCAGCCCGCTGACGCTCGCCGATCTTCAGGCGCATGATGCACAGTGGGTCGACCCGCTGGTGTTGCGCCACAGTCAGGCGCGGCTGCACAACATGGTGCCGCCCTCGCAGGGGCTGGTGTCGCTCATGATCCTGGGGTTGATGGACCGCTTCGAAGGCTGGAAGCAAGGTCCTGAGAGTGCTGCTTTCATCCATGCCCAAGTGGAAGCCACCAAGCTTGCTTTTCGTGTGCGCGACCGTCATCTCACCGATCGGGCGTTCATGCGCATGGCGCCCGAATCGCTTCTGCGGCCTGGCGCAATCAATGCGCTGGCCAAAGACTATCGACCCGACCGCGCCTTGCCCTGGGGTCAGAATGCACAGGCTGGCGACACCATCTGGATGGGAGTGATCGATAGCTCCGAGCTTGCGGTGTCATTCATTCAGAGCATCTATCACGAGTTCGGCTCGGGGGTGGTACTGCCTTCAAGCGGCGTGAACTGGCAAAACCGCGGCTGCAGTTTTTCTCTCGATCCGGCACATGTGAATACACTCGAACCGGGAAAAAAACCTTTTCACACGCTGAACCCAGCCATGGCACAGCGCCGCGATGGCGCCACCATGGTCTACGGCACGATGGGTGGCGACGGTCAGCCCCAGACGCAGGCCACGCTCTTTCACCGCGTCACGGTCTTCGGCGATTCTCCGCAGCAGGCCATCAGCCGACCGCGCTGGTTATTGGGGCGCACCTGGGGTCAGGCCAACGACTCGCTCAAACTCGAAAGCCGCTTCGATCCGGCCGTCATCCAGGCATTGCGTGCCATGGGGCATGAGGTCGAAACCATCGGGGCCTGGGACGAAGGCGTGGGACATGCCGGGATGCTGGTGCGCCTGCCCAACGGGGTGTTGCAAGGCGGGTTCGATCCGCGCTCAGACGGCAGTGTCGTCGCATTCTGAGCTCACTGACTGAACACACACCCCTGAGCGCACGCTCACAGGTCGTACGCTCGGGGTGATCACCGTAGGCAGGCGGGTCAGTTGTCTGATCGAGAACCCCTGCCCAGCCTCCCTGTGCTCAAGGCTCCTGGTTGGACAGCACCAGGGTAGCTGCGGCGGTGAACATGCCGCCCACGCCCTGCACCAGGCTGGTCTTGACGTCCTTCACCTGACGGAAGGCTTCGCCGCGCAGCTGGCGCACGGCCTCCAGAATGGCGAACATGCCGTACATGCCGGTGTGCGTGTACAGAATGCCGCCGCCACTGGTATTGAGCGGCAACTTGCCACCCGGGCGCGTGTGCCCAGCCTGAATGAACGCGCCCGCCTCACCGCGACCCACGAAGCCCAGGTCTTCCAGGCCGTACAGCGGCAGGTGTGCAAAGGCGTCGTAGATCATCAGATGATCGACGTCTGCATGCTTGATGCCCGACTCGGCAAAGGCCTGACGGCTGGCAAGCTTGAAGCCCTTCGATGAGGTCATGTCGTCCATCATCGACACCATCGGGCTGTCGCAGGCCTCGCCCGAGCCCAGCAAATACACCGTCTTGCCTGCCGTCTTCATGTCTTTGGCACGATCGGCGCTGGTGATGACCAGGGCACCGCCGCCGTCGGTCACCACGCAGCACTGCAACTTGGTGAAGGGGTAGGCGATCATGGGCGCCGACATCACATCATTCACCGTGAGCAGCTTGTTGCGGCTTGCACGCGGGTTGCCCGCAGCCCAATGGCTTTGCGCCACAACCACTTCGGCCAGTTGCTCGAGCGTGGTGCCGGTGTCCTTCAGATAACGCATGACCGGCAAGGTGAACATGTTGGGTGGGGCGAAGGCGCCATAGGGCAACTCGAACTGACCCAACATGCCCGAAGCAGGACGCACCCGGGGCGGGCGGCCCACCTGCGAGCGGCCGGACTCCCCATGCAGCACCAGCACCGTGGTGCACAGCCCCGCGCGAATCGCCGCTGCAGCATGGCGCACATGCACGAGGAATGAGCAACCGCCCACCGACGTTCCGTCGTACCAGCTGGGCGTGATCCCCAGGTAGTGCGCAACATCGATCGGTGACTCGGTCGCACTGGTGATGCCGTCGACATCGGCGATGGTGAGACCTGCATCAGCGAGTGCGCGGTGCGCTGCATCGGCACGCAGGTCGAGCTCGGACATCGTGGGCAGTGCGCCCAGGTCGGTTTCAGCTGCACCAGCGATGGCAATGTTCATGCGCTTCATTTGGATGCTCCCTTCGACGCAGCGGCCGACTTGAAGAGCGGCAGAGTCATGTTCCCGCGTGCTTCGAACACCACTTCCAGTGGCATGTCGAGCTCAAGTGCAGCGGGATCGGGCGCAATGCCCACCAGGTTGGAGAGCATGCGCACGCCCTCCTCGAGTTGCACCACTGCGATCACATAGGGCACCTCACCCTGCCAGCCGGGTGCAGCCATGTGATTGATCACATAGGAATACAAGCGCCCGCGGCCGCTCGCCTTGACCCAATCGAGGCGATCGGAACCGCACTTGGGGCAGCGAATGCGGGGATACAGGAACCGGTGCTGACAGGCGCCGCAATGCTGCAAGCGCAGCTCACCAGCGGCCGTGCCTTCCCAGAAGGGTTTGGTGACCGGCGTGGCGACCGGAACCGCCTTGGCGGGCTGTGGGCTTGCGCTCATCGGGGCGCTCCTCGCGACATGTGACTAGGACTGATCTTAACGGCCCCGACACAGAGGGCCCGCACCGTGAGCTTGGGATTGAAACAGGCGCAGCATCCCCTGCATGCCGTACGACCCATACGGGATGTAGACTCCCGAGCAGGCATCCGAGCGGCACGACACATACGAAGCACCGCACGAGCCCGGCAGACGGACTGCTGTCCGCCTTCACATTCAGCCGCAGTGCGGCCTACACATCAGGGAGACATCATGACCCGAGCTACCGTTGCGACCATCAAGGTCAAACCCGGTCAGGAAGCGCAATTCGAAGCGGTGGCACTCAAGCTCGCCGCAGCGGTCAATGCCAATGAACCCGGCTGCCTGCTCTACACCCTGAACAAGGGTGAGGAAGCGAGCACGTATGTGTTCATGGAGCGCTATAAGGACGAAGATGCCGTCAAGGCGCATCGTGCCAGCGACCATTTCCGTACGCTGGGCCGCGAAATGGGCGCCTTTATGGACGGTCCGCCGGCCGTGTTGCGCATGACCGAGCTGGGCTGAGCCCCGGCACCATGCCCGACTTTCTGTCGCCCGAGCTGCTGGCGCTGCGCGAGCGCGCCGAGCAGCTGGCCACCGGGACGCTGATCGCCCTGCGCGACGACCCTGCGCTCACTGCACAGCAACGCCGTGATCGTGTGCGCCATGCCTCGCAGGCGGCCGGCCTGTATGGGCTGACGCAATCCGAAGAGGTGTCTGCCCTGAGTTTGCTGGTGGCGCGCGAGACGCTGGCTTCGCATGGTGTGGGCCACCTGGAAGGCTGCTTCGGCGCCGATCCCGGGATCATCAGTGCAGTCGGCGAACCGCTGCGCACCAGCCACTTGTTGCCCTTGCTGGCGGGCGACAAGCGCGCAGGCTTTGCGTTCACTGAACCGGCTGATGCCGAGCGCCCGACCTGGGCCCGTGTCGAGGGTGACGAGCTTGTGATCACAGGCCGCAAGTCCTATGTCACAGGCGGGCCCGACCTGTCTTTCCTGACCGCCCTGGTCGAAGTGGAGGGTACTGGCCCTGCGATGGTCGTGATCGATACCGACCTCCCTGGCGTATCGGTCGAACGCGTCTTCGGTTCGCTGGACGGCAGCCGTCATGCGGCCTACCGATTTGAGGCGGTGCGTGTACCGATCACCCATGCCGTGGGCAAACCCGGTGATGGGCGCTCGCGCGCGCTCGCCAAGATCAGTTCGGTGCGTCGGACCGTCGCGGCTGACTGCGTGGGCACCTCAGCCTGGCTGATCAGCCTGGTCGCGGAGGTACTCAAGCGACCGCGGCGCAGTGGCGCGCTGGCCGAGCATGAACGGGTCCGTCTGAGGTTCGGTCAGATGCGCATCACCGCATTTGCAGCGCGCTCGATGGTGTACCGCGTGGCGCGACTGGCCGATGCCGGGCAGGACGTGGTGAACGAAAGCATTGCTGCAAAAGTATTCGCCTCCGAGGCTGCCGACGAGATCGTCGATACCGCGATTCAACTGGTTGGCGGTGAAGCGCTTGTGACCGGACATCCGCTGGAGTCAGCAGTACGGCGACTGCGCGCCACGCGTCTGGTGGAAGGTGAAAACGACACGCTGCGCGTGAATGTCTCGCGCGGCTTTCTGGACTTGGGCAAAGGACGACTCTGAACCATGAGTGAAGCCCCCGCATCCCTGATCGAAGGCATCCATGTGCCGCGCGTGACTGCCTGGCTGGCCGAGCGCACCGAGATCACCCCACCGCTGAGTTTCAAGCTGATCGCAGGCGGACGTTCCAACATGACCTTCATGGTCAGCGATGCGGCGGAGCGCCGTTTTGTGCTGCGCCGCCCGCCATTGGGCAAGCTCCTGCCCAGTGCACACGACATGGCTCGTGAGCACCGACTGATGGCGGCCCTGAACGATTCCGCGGTGCCCGTGCCGCGTATGGTCGGTCTGTGCCAGGACGAAACGGTCAATGAGCGCGACTTCTATGTCATGCACTTTCTGGATGGCATCGTGGTGCGTGATGTGGAGATCGGCCGCAGCCTTACGCCGGCTGTGCGCGAACGGATGAGCCGCGAGCTGATCGACACCCTGTGCGCGCTGCATCGCGTGGATGTCGACGCAGTCGGCCTGGGCAATCTGGCCAAACGCGAAGGCTACATCCAGCGGCAGTTGAAACGTTGGTCCAGCCAGTGGGAACAGTCCAAGACCCGCGAAATTCCGCTCTTCGAGACCGTGCGGGACGCTCTGGCAGCACGCATGCCCAAGGAGTCACCCGCCACCATTGCGCATGGCGACTATCGGCTGTCGAACTGCATGATGAAGCCCGATGGCCCGGTGGCTGGCGTGCTCGATTGGGAACTGTGCACGCTCGGTGAGCCGATGGCCGATCTGGGGGGACTGCTCGGTTACTGGCACGATCCGGCGGATCCCAAGGAAGGCGGCGACCCCGGCACCACCGCATTGCCCGGCTTTTTGAGTCAGGACGAGATGGCCGGGCTGTACGCCGAACGCATGGGCGTCTCGCTGGCCGATGTCAGCTATTACCGCGCCTTCGCGCAATGGCGTCTGGCCAGCATCGGCGAAGGCGTCTACGCGCGTTATCTCGGCGGACAGCAGGGCTCACAGGACGAAGCCATCGACCTCGAGTCGTACAAAGCCGGCATTCCCCGGCGGGTTGAATCGGCCGCCCGCATGCTCGGGCTGGCCACACGCACCTGAGGTTGCGCACATGAACGCCACGCCCCCTGCCCTGTCCGGACTCAAGGTGCTGGAAATCGCAGGAGGCGCAGCAGCAGCCTACTGCGGTCGCCTGCTCCGTGATGCCGGCGCCGACGTGAGCGTCATTGCACTGAACGACGCTTCACGCCTGGCAGGTCTGGACCGCAACGCGACGCACGACAACAGCGGTGACGACATCGGCGCCAGGGCCGACCGTCGCTACGCCGACTATCTGCACGCCGGCAAGCAGTGGCTTCCAAGCCCCGACAATGACTCGGCGCTTCTCGCACTGTGTGCTCAGGCCGACCTGGTCATCGTGGGCGAAGCGAGTGGCTTCGAGGCCTCGCTTTCGCAGCCCCGCATCGCGAGCATTGCACTCAGCTGGTTCGGCCGGCAAGCCGGCCCTTACCGCGACTGGGCAGGCAGCGACCTGGTCGTGCAGGCCCTCTCGGGCATGCCGCAGATGGCCGGGCGCATCGAAGGGCCGCCCACGTTCTTTGGCGACCGGCAATCCACTGTCGTGGCAGGCGTCACGGCCTACATCGCCGCGTGTGCGGCATTGCTTGCGCCAGCATCATCCGGCCCGCGGCGCTTTGATTTGAGCATCCTGGAAGCCAACATCGTGCTCAGCGAAATGCACATGCATTTCTTCGAGCGCGACGCCATTCCGATGCAGCGCTGCGGCATCAACCGCTTTTCGCCCAATTCGCCTGTGGGCGTGTACCCCTGCCGCGACGGATGGGTGGGCATCACCATCACCACGCCCGATCAGTGGCGCTCGTTGTGCAAGGCTCTTGAACTGCATGCGCAGGCTGCAGACGAGGGCCTGGTCACCCGCGAGCTGCGCTTCAGTCGGCAAGACGAGGTCGAAGCCGCACTGCACCGTGCACTGGCCGCAAAAACAGCTGTGAAATGGGCCGAGCTCGGTCGACTGCACAAGGTGCCGATCGTGGTGGTGCCCGATGCGCAAGGCATCCTCGATCACCCAATTTTTGCAGCCCGCGGCTCACTCGCGCAGCTCACGATAGACGGCGCGCGGATCCACGTCCCGCGCACGCCCTTCGGTCTGCATCGCACGCCTGTGCGCACCGATCTGGATGGCCCGAACCCCACTGACACAGGAAGCCACGCGAGCGCCCAATGGAGCTCCGCCGCCGCTGCCGCAGGCGCACAGGATGCGCCGCCGCTGTCAGGCGTGACGGTGATCGACTTCGCCATGGGTTGGGCAGGGCCGCTTGCCAGCCGCCTGCTCGGTGACTTGGGCGCCACCGTGCTGAAGATCGAAGCTGCGCGCTACCCCGACTGGTGGCGCGGCGTGAACTGGACGCCTGAATACATTCGCGACAAGGCGTACGAGAACGCAAAAACCTTTCTGGCCATGAACCGTGGCAAGCGCGGCGTGAGCGTCGACCTGACCACACCCGAAGGCCGCGAACTGGCGCTGACACTGGTGGCGCAGGCAGACATGGTGGTCGAAAACCAGGCCTCTGGCGTGCTGGCCAAACTGGGACTGGGTTACGACGATGCCGTGCGGGTCAATCCCGAGATCGTTATGGTGTCGATGTCAGCGTTCGGCACCGGCAATGCCTGGTCGGATACGCGCGCCTATGGTTCCACGCTTGAGCAGGGTGCTGGCGTGCCCAGCTTCATGGGCTTCGAGGGCGACCCGCCCACCATGGCACACCTGGCCTATGGCGACCCGGTGGGTGGGCTGTTCGGCTGCGCGGCGGGCCTGACTGCGCTCGTGGGCAAACGGCGCACCGGGCATGGGCAATACGCCAATGTCAGCATGATCGAAGCGATGCTGCAGTTCACCACACCGGCGCTCCTGGCGCATCAGACGGGAGGCGCGGGCGTCAAGCGACGCGGTAACCGCCATGCGAGCCTGGTGCCGCACGGCATCTACGCCGCGCAGGGGACAGATCAGTGGCTGGCCATCTCGGTGCACAGCGCGCAAGCGTTTGCGGCGCTGGGCCGCGCAATCGGTCAGTCGCACTGGCATGAAGCGCGCTGGCAGTCGGTGGCAAGTCGGCGTACACACGAAGATGAGATTGATGCAGCGATCGCCGCATGGGCCGCGCAGCATGAGCCGCGTGCAGCGGCTGCGCGCCTGCAGGCAGCCGGTGTGGCCGCAGCCCCTTTGCTGCATGCGCAGGAGTTGTTCGACAACGCGCATTTCGCTGCAGGCGATTTCTACATTGATCTGCAGCGCGCATTCTCCGGACCGCAGCGCCAGATTGGGGTGTCGATCCTGCAAAACGGCCGTCGCCTGGGCGCGCGCAGCCCGGCGCCTTTGTTGGGCGAGCACAGCCAGGACGTGCTGCGCCAGCACGCAGGTGTAACGGATCAGCGCTTCGAGCAGTTGCTCGCCACTGGCGTGGTCAGCTTCGCGCCTGCGCCGTCGCGCAACATCGTGGCACCCAGCAAACCGCTCTGAACACGGCAGGATATGATCAACATCCCATGGCTGACCTGCCCTAAGTCGCAGCGTCATCAGGCCAGCTGACACACCCATTCATTACACACGGAGACCGGCCATGGCCGCATTGCTGCAGGGAATCAGGGTTCTCGACTTCGGTCGCTACATTGCGGGGCCCTACTGTGGCGCCCTGCTGGCCGAGTACGGCGCTGATGTCATTCGCATCGAAAAGCGCGATGGCAGCGAAGACCGGTTTCCGGCGCAAGTGGGCGGCGGCGTTGGCGCGCTCTTTTTGCAGATGAACCGCAACAAGCGTTCGATCACACTTGACCCGGCTTCGCCCGAGGGCCGCAAGGTCGTGGCACGCATGGTCAAGACCGCCGATGTCGTGATTGCCAACCTGCCTGAAGCCACCCTGGTCTCGATGGGTCTGGATTACCCGACGCTGTGCACGTATCGACCCGACATTATCTTCGTCACCAACACGGCGTTCGGCACGCGCGGCCCGATGGCCAAGAACGTGGGTTTCGATGGCATCGGACAGGCCATGTCAGGTGCGGCCTACATGACCGGCTCCATCGATCAACCCCACCGATTTTCAGCGCCCTGGGTCGACTTCAGCACTGCACTGCACTGCGCCTTCGGCACCCTGGCTGCGCTCATGGAGCGAGCCAAGACCGGCAAGGGTCAAAAGATTGAAGGCGCGCTGCTGGCCACCGCCATCACGGTGAACAATGCCTCACTCATCGAGCAGGCCCTCACCCAGGTCAACCGTGTGCCCACCAGCAATCGCGGTCAGACCGCAGCACCTTCGGATATTTTCAAGGCAAAAGACGGCTGGGTCCTGGTCGCTGTGACCGGCAACCCGCTGTATCGGCGTTGGGCCAAGCTCATGGGTGAACCCGAGTGGCTCACCGATCCGCGCTTTGCCACTGACGATGACCGCGGCCGTCACGCAGCGATCATCAGTGAGCGCATGAACCGCTGGTGCGCTGAACGCAGCTCGGACGAGATCGTGAAAATCCTGGGTGACGCGATGATCCCTTGCGCACCCGTGCTCAAGCCACAGGAAACGCTGGACCATCCGCAAGTCCAGGCGCTGGGCGTGTTGCAGGACACGGACTATCCAGGTCTGCCCAAGCCTGCGCCCGTAGCCGCTGTGCCGCTATGGATGACCGAGACACATCCGGTCCCGCGTCGGCGCCCCCCGCAACTGGGCGAACACACCGATGCCTTCATGGGCGAACTGGGCTACACCGCTCAGGAGATCGCTGCCATGCGCGACAGCAAGACGATCTGAGCGAGCCATGGCGCTGCTCTTTCTGGTCAGACATGCTCAGGCTTCGTTCGGCACGCACGACTACGATCGCCTGTCCGATCAGGGGCGTCAGCAGTCGCGCTGGTTGGGCGAATACTTCAAGGAGCGCGGCGTTGTATTTTCGCGTGTGGTGACCGGCACGCTCAAGCGCCAGCGAGACACCGCCACCGAACTGCTGAGCGTGATGGGCATGGACCCTGCCATGGCGCAGTCACACGCAGGTCTGAACGAGTATCACGGCGATCGTATCTGGGCAGCGCACACCGGAGGCGCCGATCCTGTGGCGCGGCAAAAAGCCGACTATCGCGGCTACTGGCAAACCTTCCGGGAAGGCATGCTGGCCTGGTCCCAGGACCGCCTGACCGATGTGCCGGAATCCTGGGCGGACTTTGCCGTGCGCATCCATGCAGGGCTTGCACAGGCCACGACGGGTCTCGGGCGCGATGACACCGCGCTGGTGGTCAGCTCCGGCGGCGCCATCGGGCGCTTGCTGGGTGATATCACGGGTGCCAGCGCAGCCGTAGCGATCGAGTTCAATCTGCAGTTCCGGAACACCGGCTTTTGCGAACTGGTCGCCAACGGCGATCGGCTCCGACTGACCAGCTTCAACAATATTCCGCACCTTGAGCGGGCAGACCGCCGGCGCGCCATCACGTTTGCCTGAGCGCATCCCCGTGCGCGACAGGCCGTCCATCAGCGAAGGAGACAAGCATGTTGCGTGACCTGAAAGGCAAAGTCGCCTGGGTGACCGGAGCGGGCACCGGGATCGGTGAAGGCTCGGCCATCGCGCTGGCCGGCGCCGGAATGAAACTCGTCCTGTCAGGGCGCCGCGTCGCCGAACTGGACCGTGTGGCTCAGCGCATCACCGCAGCCGGCGGGCAGGCGCGCGTGGCGCCGCTCGATGTCACCGACGCCAAGGCTGTGACTGCTGTCGTCCAAAGCATCGAACAGCAGGAAGGACGCCTGGATGTCGTGGTCAACAGTGCGGGGCTGAACGTGACGCGGCGCAACTGGAAGCATCTGAGTACCGAGGACTGGGAGACTGTTCTGCGCATCGACCTGGACGGTGCGTTCTACTGTTGTCGTGCGGTACTCCCGATGATGCGTCGTCAGAAAGACGGGCTGATCATCAACATCTCGTCCATGGCGGGCAAGCGTGTGGGCGTCATGACCGGTCCGGCTTACAGCGCAGCCAAGTTCGGACTCAATGCAATGACCGACAGCCTGAACACCGAAGAATTCATTCACGGCATTCGCGCCACGTCGGTCTGCCCAGGCGAGGTGGCCACACCGATTCTGGATAAGCGACCGGTCCCGGTAACGCCCGAACAGCGTGCGCGTCTGGTGCAACCTGAAGATTGCGGCGAACTCATGCTCTTTCTCGCCCGGATGCCTGCACATGTCTGCCTGAATGAAGTGCTGATCACACCTGCCTGGAACCGCATGCTGGCGCCCGCTGTGCAGGCAATTCCGGACTGATCTGACACCACATCGGGCGCTGCAAAGCGCCTGGCGCGCACCTGAGCCCTTAAACCGGAAGGGTCAGCGCAGCGGCCCCACCCTCGAGCGTCTTATAATCGAGGGCTGATGAGTAAAGAGCCGAATGCGTTTCTGCAGCGCCCGCTGCGGGGCTTGCGAAAGCTGATCCTCACGCAGGTCCGATGGTTTCGCAATGCGCCCGTCACCACTCAGGCCATGATCTGGGCTGCGGCGGCGGGGTTCACGTTCTCGGTCCTCAACACGTTCTTGCGCGTGTTGTCCCAGTCGATGCACCCGTTTCAGGCGCAGTTTCTGCGCTACCTTATGGGTGTGCTGGTCATGTTGCCGCTCATGCTGCGCGTGGGACTGTCTCACTATCGTCCACGGGATATTCGCGGCCAGTTCAGCCGCGGCTTTGTGCATGCCATTGGCTTGAGCCTGTGGTTTTATGCCTTGCCCCATCTTGCATTGGCCGACATGACCGCGATCGGTTATACCGGCCCGATATTCTCAATGATCGGCGCGGCTTATTTGCTGGGCGAAAAGATGCGGCTCGATCGATGGGTCGCAGCCATCATCGGTTTCATCGGGGTGCTGATTGTCGTAGGCCCGCGTCTGAGCGGATCAGGCGGGTGGTACTCGCTGATCATGCTGGCTTCGGCTCCGATGTTTTCGCTCTCGTTTCTGCTCACCAAGATCCTCACGCGCCACGAGAATCCTCAGACCATCGTGGTCTGGCAAGGCATTACGGTGTCGATCATCACGCTGCCCATGGCATTGTGGGTCTGGCAAGCCCCCACCGCGACGCAGTGGCTTATGTTGCTGATTACCGGCGTGCTGGGCAGCCTCGGTCATTTCTTCCTGACGCATTCGTTGCGCGCCGCAGATTTGAGCTCCACACAATCGGTGAAATTCCTCGACCTGCTGTGGGCAACCGCCTGGGGCTTTCTAATCTTCGGCGATCACCCCAGCAGCACGACCTTGCTTGGCGGAGTGGTGATCGTCCTGGCCACGCTCTGGATTGCCCGACGGGAATCGCGACGCGCAGCCGTCACGCAGCGTTGAGCGCGGGCATCGCGCAAACGCATCAGCGCGCTAGAAAGGCCTCGATGACCTGAGCCAGTTGCTCGGGCTGGTCATGATGCACGTTGTGCCCGGCCTCCTGGATATGCTCGATCTGCAGGTTGCCGTAGGCCATGGAGCGGCGCTCAAACTCTTCAGGCTGGGCGGTCAGACGCGCCCACAGCCCCGATTGCGCACCATCCACCCAGAGCACCGCAGCCTGCGTCTGCTGCCAGCAAGCCAGCATCTCGTCTGCCGACATGGGTTGAGGATTGATGCGCTTGTGGGCGGGGTCAGCCCGCCGCTGCACCCCACCTTCAGCCTGCTCCTGGCCCCAGTGCTGCACGATGAACCGCGCCCGATCGTCCGTTAGCCGTGGATTCTCCGACTGCATGCGCATGGCGAATTCATCGAAGTCGGCATAGGGACGCTGCGGCGTGTCGTCATGCAGTTGCGCCAGCCATTTGGCAAGCCGCCGCGGTGCCGGGTCCTGGCGAAAAGCAGAGGGGCCGAACCCGTCAACGTTGACGAACGCACAGACCCGATCGGGACGTACGCCTGCATAGAGCGCGGCCACGCTGGCCCCCATGCTGTGCGCCACGATGCGCGCGGCACGCTCGGGGGTGTAGTGGTCAAGGATGCGATCAAGGTCGGCAAGGTTGTCGACCATCGTATAACTGTCCGCACCGCTCCAGTCCGACAGACCATAGCCGCGCCAATCGGGTGCGACCACGAACCAGTCTTGCTTGAGCGCATCAACCGTGAACTGCCAGGACGCTGAACAATCCTGGAATCCGTGCAGCATGACCAAACAGGGCGATGAAGGCTCACCCCAGATGCGGCAGTGAAGTTTCAGGCCCCGGATGTCGAGATACTCGGATGCGCTGTCTTTCATGCCTCAAACCTCCTTCAAGACGAATGTTCCTCGGGATGCCTGTACGGCGTGACCTGAGTGCTGAGATGCCGTCATTGACGCGACAGATCGCTCAGCATCTTCGCTTCGCGGGCGTCTTTTTCGTCACGCTTATTGCGCCGCGGCATCTCGAACACCAGTTTGCGGATGCTGCCCTGGAATTCGAAGGGCACAGTGTAATCATCACTCACCGCTGCGCCGCTGTCGCGCCCGGCATCCATGCCGTACGACGAGATCATGCGCAGGACCCTGGGCACCTCAACCTGGCCACATGCGACCCCGTCGATCATGAGCGTCGCGCGGCCCTGTTCGCCGAGCTTTTCGAATACAACTGCAACCGTACAGTCACCCGCCGGCACGGGCCGATCGGAAATCGCCTTGTAGTGCTTCGAGAACAGGTTGTAGTCGAAGATCAAACGATCACCCAGCACATAGAACGCCATGCCATTGTTGTTTGAACCCAGCGCAAAAATGGCGCCCTGAGCGTCAGCCTTCGGACGCCGCAGCTCGGCGGTCACGGTGAAGCTGCGATTGCCCAATGGCGGCGCCACCTCGCCCGACATATGCGCCACCGGCGGATAGAGCACATAGCGCTCGCGGTTGCGTGGCGTGCGGTCACGAGGCGATGGCGACCACAGCTGCGCGGTGCGGTCATCGAGAGGGAGCACGCCATAGCGCCCTGCCTCGGCCCACCAAAGCTCGACGAGTTGCGCAAGCTTGCCTGGCTCCTGCTCGGCCAGATCACGGCACTCGGAAAAATCGTTTTCCAGGTGATACAGCTCCCAGCGATCGTCCTCGAAGGGCGTGCCACGCTTGTGGTAGCAGACCGCTTTCCAGCCACCTGACCAGATCGCCCGGCTGCCGTACATCTCGAAGTACTGAGAGGCTTTGCGCGAAGGCTGTCCCACCGAAGCCGCATCAAACGTGTAGAGCAGGCTCTCGCCGTGCACAGGCATTTGTGCCACGCCGTTCACGGCCTCGGGTGGCGTGACCCCCGCAATTTCAAGCAGCGTGGGCGTGATGTCGGTCACATGATGAAACTGGGTCCGAATGCCGCCCTTGTCTGCAATGACTGCCGGCCAGTGCACGATGAGCGGATCACGAATGCCACCGCCATGGGTATTTTGCTTGTAGCGCTTGCCCGGCGTATTGCCGACCTGAGCCCAGCCCCAGGGATAGTTGGTGTTGGAATTGGGGCCGCCAATGTCATCGATGCGGGCCAGCGTTTCATCGATGGATTCAGGAATGCCGTTGAAGTACTTGAAGGTGTCGATCACGCCGATCGGCCCGCCCTCCTGACTGGCGCCATTGTCTGAAGTGACCATCAGCACGGTGTTGTCGAGTTCGCCGATTTGCTCAAGGAATGCCAGCAGCCGGCCCACCTGCTCATCGGTGTGATCGAGGAATCCGGCGAAGGCCTCCTGCAGGCGCACGGCCACGCGCTTTTCGTCGTCGCTCAGACTGTCCCAGGGCACGACCCCGGGATTGCGCGGCGCCAGCTCGGTATCAGCCGGAATGATGCCCAAAGCCTTTTGCCGCTCGAACCACTGCTGACGAATGACATCCCAGCCTGCATCGAAGCGGCCCCGATACTTGCGCACATAAGACTCGGGCGCCTGATGCGGCGCATGCGTGGCGCCAAAGCACAGGTACAGGAAAAAAGGCTTTTCCGGGATGGCCGACTTCTGGCTGCGCAGCATGCCAATGGCCTGATCGATCAGATCCTCGGTCAGGTGGTAGCCCTGCTCGGGCGTGCGCGGCGGATCGATCGGCCGGTTGTCGCAATACAACTCGGGGGCAAACTGGTCGGTCTCACCCTGCATGAAGCCATAGAAGCGATCAAAGCCTCGCGCCAGGGGCCATTGGTCAAACGGACCGGCCGCCGAGGTCTCTTCCATGGGCGTCAGATGCCACTTGCCCACCGCAAAGGTGGAATAGCCCTGAGGCCGGATCATTTCGGCCAGCGTGGCAGCACTGCGGCTGATGCTGCCAGTGCAATTGGGAAACCCGGTATTCCAGTTGGCCAGACCGCGCATGCCCACCGAATGATGGTTGCGGCCCGTCAGGAGCGCCGCACGGGTGGGCGAACACAAGGCGGTGGTGTGATAGTTGGTGTAGCGCAAACCGCCGGCAGCCAGCCGGTCGATGTTCGGCGTTTCGATCGTTGAGCCGTAACAGCCGAAATGCGAAAAGCCGGTGTCGTCGAACAGGATGGTCACGATGTTGGGTGAACCCTCGCGCGGACGCGGCATGGGCGCCCACCACGGTTTGGATTCGGCATGCGTGCGAGCGATGCGACCTTTGAAGACCGGTTGGGTCATGGATGACTCCTGAATGTCGTATCCGTAGCGTTGTGTCGGGCACTTAGCGTGCGAGCGGCTTGATGAGCGCATCAGCCGCCACCACGCCCTGCCCTGCAGGCATGACGAAGAGCGGATTGACGTCGATTTCGCCCACCTGGTCTTTCAAGTCCACGGCGAGTGCGGACAGCCGCACGATTGCATCAGCCAGTGCCGCCAGATCGGCCTTAGGACGGCCTCTTGCACCGTCCAGGATCGGAAAGGCCTTGATTTCCCGGATCATCTCGTGGGCTTCGGTCAGCGTGACCGGCGCAATCCGAAAGCTCACGTCCTTCATCACTTCGGCAAAGATGCCGCCCAGACCAAACATCACGGCCGGCCCGAACAGCGGATCGTGGGTGGCGCCCAAAATCACTTCAGTGCCACCGCTCACCATCTGCTGGACCAACACGCCGTCCAGGCGCGCATGGGGTGCGTACCGCTTCACGTTGGCCAGGATCTGCGCATGCGCCTCACGCAGCGCCGCCTCATCGGCAATGCCGATGCGCACGCCGCCTGCCTCAGTCTTGTGGGGAATATCGACCGAAACGATTTTCATCGCCACCGGATAGCCGATCTCGGCCGCCGCACGCACCGCATCATCCAGTGAGACCGCAAGATGCTCACGGGTCACGGAAATGCCGTAGTCGGCCAGTACCTGCTTGGCTGCGTATTCGGTCAGGTCGTCATGGCGGCCGGCCAGGGCCTGACGTTGCGCCGGACGCTCGAGCACCAGCACCGGCTCATCAGCAAGCTGGGCACAGGACTGCTGCGCACGCACGAAGCGCCACATGGCTTCCATGCCGCGCACGGCGCGCACCGGCGTGTCGTAGCGCGGGATGCCTGCCTGCTCCAGCGCGTCGTAACCCGCTTGCGTCGTGGCTGCATTGCCATACCAGGCCACCACCACCGGCTTGTCGGTGGTGCGGGACACCTCGACCACGGTCTGTGCAATACCGATGCCATGCGGCCCGGAGATCGCAGCCAGACACACGGCGAGCATGTCGACCGACGGATCATCCACGACCGCACGCATGGCTGCCACGATGCCCTCCTTGCCGGCACCGCCGGTGACATCGATCGGATTGTTCAAACCAGCGAAATCGGGCAGCGTCGCGCGCAGTGCGTCCAGGGTGGAGGCTGAGAGCTCCGGCAGTTCGAGTCCTGCTGTGGCGCAGTGGTCGGCCATCAGGACGCCCGCACCCCCAGAGGTCGTGACCACGCCCACGCGCGGCCCGCGCGGACGCCGTGCGCACAAGAGCGCACGGGCGCGATCGGCGAGGTCATCCACATCGGTCACTTCAATGGCGCCGCACTGACGGAAGGCCGCCTTGTACAGCGCCATGGCGCCGCCCAGATTGGCGGTGTGCGAGGCCGCGGCCCGCGCGCCGGCCTCGGAACTGCCCACTTTCCAGAGCAGCCAGGGTTTGTTGACCGCGAGCGCCTTACGGCCAATGTCGATCACCCGATGGGCATCCTGAAAGCCTTCCACATAAGACACCACCATGCCGGTGCCGGGATCATCCAGATACCAGTCCACCAGATCCAGCGAGGTGGTGGCGGCTTCATTGCCAGTCGACTGATAATTGCGAAAGCCCAGACCTGCCGCATTGGCCAGCATCAGCACTGCGTTGCCCCAGGCACCGCTTTGCGAGGTGACGCTGATCGGGCCTGCGTTGTAGGTCAGGCCGTAGGGCGCACCGAACCCGAGGCTGAATCGCTCGGCGGCGTTGATCATGCCCTGACAGTTCGGCCCGATCATGCCGATGCCGTACTGGCGCGCCACCTCAATCAGACGCTGCTGCGCAGCCACTCCACGCTCGCCCATCTCGGCGAAACCCGAGGTAATGACGATGACAAAGCGAATGCCTTTGCGCCCGCATTCCTCGAGCATGCTGGCTGCGCGCTCGGCGGCCACAGCGATGAGTGCCACATCAGGCACCTCGGGCAGCGACGCTACATCGGGGTAGCAGCGCCAGGTGCCGATCTGCTCATAGCGCGGGTTGACCGGATACACCGCGCCCGTGTAACCCAGATTGCGCAGATGCATCAGGGGTTGGCCGCTGGGAGAGGCTTCGTTCGCCGAGGCTCCAACCACGGCAATGGACCGGGCGCCGAACATGCGCGAAAAGTCGGTGGTTGCGGGCTGCACGGTGCTTGCGGGCCGCAACGTTGAAGCGCTGGTCGATGCCATGGGGAGGTCTCCTGTCTGTCACCCTATTATGACAGGTCACCCTTAGCCGACTGGGGCAAGGCGCTTCGTTTGCGGTACGCGCGGCCTGCCTCGCGTGCTCAGCGCATCAGCTTGAATCCGACGGCACTGGCCGCCACCGAGCCGACCAGATGCAGCGCACTGTGCAAGGCCATCTGCGCAAAGGCCCCGCGCTGCAACAACTGCAGCGACTCGGCCGAGAAGGTGGAAAAGGTGGTAAGTGCGCCCAGAAAGCCAGTGACCAGGAGGGGGCGCAGTGCAGCCCATTCCGGGCGCCGGTCAACCAGCGCCAGAAAGATGCCAATCAGCAGACCACCGACCAGATTCGCCATGAGGGTGCCGCCTGGCACAGCAGCATCGGGGCGATTGAGCCACAGCCCCAGCCCCCAGCGCGCCCAGGCGCCAAGGACCGCCCCGATCGCGATGGCCGCCATCGTGCCGGGCCATGAACCGGCTGCATTCATGTCAGTCGGTGCGAGAGGCCGGCGGTTCGCCCCAGCGTGCAGCCGCCGCATCATCGGCTTCACGGGCGTCCACCCAACGCGCGCCTTCCGGGGTGACTTCTTTCTTCCAGAAGGGCGCCTGAGTTTTGAGCCAGTCGATCACGAATTCGCAGGCCGCCAGCGCCTCACCGCGATGCGCCGAGGTGACCGCGACCAGCACGATCTGATCGAGCGGCGCGAGCTCGCCCACCCGATGCACGACCAGCACATCATCCAGCGTCCAGCGCGCGCGCGCCTGCGCCACAATGGCCTCGAGCGCCTTTTCGGTCATGCCTGGATAGTGCTCCAGGGTCATGCTCGACACACCCGTACCCTGATTGAGGTCGCGCACGGTCCCCACAAAACATGCCACCGCGCCGACATGGGGCCGACCTGCCCGCAGCGCGGCCACTTCTGCCGTGAGATCGAAATCCTGGGTCTGAACGCGTACCGGCATGCGCGCAGCCTTCAACCACCTGTGACCGGCGGAAAGAACGCGACTTCCGCACCGTCGTGCAGGCGCGTGTCGGCCGCAGCCATGCCCTGATCCACCGCCACACGGACCGTGCGACCAGCCGACAGCGCCTCAGCCCAGACGCCACCGCGTTCTTGCAAATGCGCCTGCAGCTCCTGTGCGGTGCGTACATGGGCGGGCAGTTCCAGCGATTCACGCGAGCAGCCCAGCGCCTCGCGCAGCCCCGCGAAGAAGAGCACCGTCACCTTCACCGCCATTCCCCGTAGGGCATGAAGTCCACGATATCTCCGGAACGGATGGCCTGCTGCGCTGGGTTGTCGATCAGACCCTCAGCCCACACGGTGGAGGTGAGCACCCCCGATCCCTGGTTGGGAAACAGATCGAGCCCACCCCGAGCGTTCATGCGCACCCGCAGAAACTCACGGCGCCGGTCAGGCCGCAGCCAGTCGAAATCGGCACGCAAACGCAGGCGGTGCGGCGGTGTGGCCTGGGCACCTTGCAGCCTCAGGATGAAGGGATGCACAAACAGCAAGAAGGTGACAAAGCTGGAGACCGGATTGCCAGGCAGACCGATGAAGTGCGCGCGTCCACCCGAGGGACGAGGCACCTCACCCCAGGCCAGCGGCTTACCAGGCTTGATCGCGACCTGCCAGGTGCGCAGGCTGCCCTCGGCCATCAAGGCGGGTTTGACATGGTCTTCTTCACCGACCGACATGCCGCCGCTGGTGACGATCAGATCGCAACTGCGAGCGGCGGCGCGCAGCGCCTCACGTGTGGCCTCAAGGGAATCGGGAACGATGCCCAGATCGGTCACTTCACAGCCGAGCCTGCGCAATTGCGCGGTCAGCACAAAACGGTTGGAGTTGTAGATGGCGCCAGGCGGCAAGGGCTCACCCGGCATCACGAGCTCATTGCCTGTGAAAAAGCAGGCGACCTTCAGCCGCGGGCGCACCGGCAGCGTCGCCAGACCCACCGAAGCGGCCAAACCGAGCGCCTGAGGCGACAACCGTATGCCGGCCGACAGCACACGCGCGCCGCTGCGGATGTCTTCCCCCGCCCGGCGGATCCACTCGCCTGCGGCAGGCACCACATCAAAGCTCACCTGATCGGAGTCCAGGCGCGCTTGCTCCTGCATCACGATCGCATCAGCGCCCTGCGGCACGCTCGCACCCGTGAAGATGCGCGCCACGGTGCCTGGCTGCAGCGCTTGCGGAACAGCGCCCGCCGGGATGCGCGCCGACACGGGCAATGCCTTGCCTGCATGCAGATCGCCCACTCGCACGGCCCAGCCGTCCATCTGCGCGTTATCGAGCGGCGGAACGTTGAGGGTGGCATGCTGGTCGGTGGCCAATACTCGATCGAGCGCATCGATCGTGGGGACCTGTTCGATGCCCTCCAGCGGCTGCGCAAGCGCAAGCAACTGACTCAGCGCTTCATCAAATTCAAGTAGAGCAGGACGGTTCATGTTGAAGGGCAATGACCAGTCAGTCCGACATGTTGCACGATGAACGCCGCCACGGCGTCATAGTCGTTGAGATCAAGCACCGGCAGTGCGGTCTGCACCGGCCCGTCGGCCGCTACGGCCACGATGTCGGCATCGCCGGGATGGATCAGACTGCGCCCGGTGGCGGGCCGATGGACTTCGATTTTAGGGATCGCCGCACGCTTGTAGCCTTCCACCAGAATCAGGTCACAGGGTGAAAATCGCTTCAGCTGGGTAGCCATATCGGGTTCAGGCTCGCCGCGCAGTTCGTGCATCAGTACCCAGCGCTGCCCGGAAGTGATCATGACCTCACTCGCCCCCGCCTCCCGGTGCCGCCACGAGTCTTTGCCCGGGCGGTCGATATCAAAGGCATGGTGTGCATGCTTCATGAGCGAGACCCGCAAGCCGCGTTGAGTGAGGCGCGGGATCAGCTGTTCGATCAGGGTGGTCTTGCCTGACCCTGAATAGCCCGCGAACCCGAATACCCGCATCAGCGCACACCCGCATCGGCGAATCGGCCGGACATGGGCACGCCGTCAGACTGCAGGTGCGCGCGCGGCAATGTAGCGCTTGAGCATGGACACATCGGCAGGCATGCGGCTGTAGCGCTGCGCCAGGTGTTCAATGCCCTGATAGGCGGCCGGGCGTTCGGGGTCACGGCCCAGAGCCTCTCGAATGGTTTCTTCGAACTTGGCAGGCAAGGCTGTTTCCAGGCACACCATGGGTACGCCGTCTTCGCGCCAGTGCGCCGCCACGGCAACTCCGTCTGCGGTGTGCGGGTCGATCACAACGCCATAGCGCTGCGCAGTGGCGCGGATGGTGCTGACCCGCAGGGCATGGTTGCTGGACCCCGAGACCACCCCGAATTCAGCGATGCGGGCGAACTCCGCTGTACCGGACAGATCGAAGGCACCCCGCTGGTCCACGTCGCGCCACAAGGCGGCGGTACGCGCTGTATCCTGGCCCACCAGGTCCCACACAAAGCGCTCGAAATTAGACGCTTTGGAGATGTCCATGGACGGGCTGCTGGTCTGGAAGGTATCGGCCGTGCGCCGGGGCCGATAGATGCCCGTGCGAAAGAACTCATCGAGCACGTCATTTTCGTTGGTGGCGACCACCAGTCTGCGGATGGGCAGCCCCATGCGCCGGGCGATGTGTCCGGCCAGCACATTGCCGAAATTGCCGCTTGGTACGGTGAACGACACTGGGCGCGACCCCTGCGTGGTCACTGCGAACCAGGCCTTGAAGTAGTACACCACCTGCGCCACGACGCGCGCCCAGTTGATGGAGTTGACCGTGCCGATGGCATAGCGGGCCTTGAAGGCCAGATCGCCCGAAACCGCCTTGACCATGTCCTGGCAGTCGTCGAACACCCCATCGACCGCGATGTTGAAAATGTTGTCGTCGCGCAGCGAAAACATCTGAGCCGTCTGGAACGGACTCATGCGCCCGTCCGGCGAGAGCATGAACACCCGTATGCCGCGACGCCCGCGCATGGCGTATTCCGCTGCGCTGCCGGTGTCGCCGGAGGTCGCGCCCAGAATGTTCAGCGACTGGCCGCTCTGCGTGAGCACATGCTCGAAGAGCCGGCCCAGCAATTGCATTGCCACATCCTTGAAGGCCAGCGTCGGGCCATTGGACAAGCCCAACAGATGCAGATCAGGCTCCAGGGTGCTCAATGGAACGATGTCGGGCGAACCGAACACCTGCTCGGTGTAGGTGTCGCGCAGCAAGGCCTGCAGCACGGCGGGATCGATGTCATCGCAGTAGCGACGCAAAATTTCAAAGGCCAGATCGGCATAGGGCAGCGTGCGCCAGCTCTCGAGCGTGGCAGCGTCGATGACCGGGAACTGCTGCGGCATCACCAGACCACCGTCCGGTGCCAGACCGCCAAGCAGAATGTCGGTGAATCCCTGGGGCGGCATGCCGCCGCGCGTGGAGAGATAACGCATGGGCGATCAGTTCAAATCTTCAAGACGGATCCGCGTCACGCGGGACAGTACGGTCTGCAGCGCCTCAATGCGGGCGATCGCCGCATCACAGCGCTTTTCAACGGTGACATGGGTGAGCAGGATGATGTCGGTCTGCTGCTCGCCTTCGGCCGGCTCCCGCTGAAGCACCGCGTCAATCGAGATGTTGGCATCGGCCAGGATCCGCGTGATGTCGGCCAGTACACCCGGCTCATCGGCCACCTTCAGGCGCAGGTAATACGCGCTCTGGATTTCGCTGATCGGCAGGATGGGAAGATCGGCCATCGCATCGGGCTGGAAAGCCAGATAGGGCACACGCTGACCGGGGTCGACAGTCAGCGCACGCGCCACATCGACCAGATCAGCCACCACTGCGCTGGCCGTGGGCTCGGCGCCCGCCCCTTTGCCGTAGTACATGGTGTGGCCGACGGCATCGCCCTTGACCCAGACTGCGTTCATGGCGCCCTCGACATTGGCAATCAACCGCCGTGCCGGGATGAGCGTGGGATGCACGCGCAACTCGATGCCATGCTCGCGCCGGCGCGTGATGCCCAGCAGCTTGATGCGATAGCCCAGCTGCTCGGCATAACGAATATCTTCCGCCTGCAGCGAGGAGATGCCTTCGACATGAGCGCGTTCAAATTGCACCGGGATCCCGAAGGCGATGGCCGACATGATCGTGGCCTTGTGCGCAGCATCGACGCCCTCGATATCGAAGGTGGGATCGGCTTCGGCATAGCCCAGCCGCTGCGCTTCCTTGAGGACGTCATCGAATGAGGCGCCCTTGTCACGCATCTCGGAAAGGATGAAATTGGTGGTGCCATTGATGATGCCGGCAATCCATTCAATACGATTGGCGGTCAGGCCTTCACGCAACGCCTTGATGATCGGGATGCCGCCCGCCACGGCTGCCTCGAAGGCCACGACCACACCGCGCTCGCGTGCCGCGGCAAAGATTTCGTTGCCATGCACCGCCAGCAAGGCCTTGTTGGCGGTGACCACATGTTTGCCGTGGGCGATGGCCTGCATCACCAGTTCGCGTGCCACACCGTAGCCGCCAATCAACTCGATCACGACGTCGATCGATGGGTCACGCACCAGCGCAAAGGCATCGTTGCCAACCCGCGCACGATCACCCACCACCTCACGCGCTCGGGCCACGTCGAGGTCGGCCACGGCGGCGATCTCGATACCGCGACCGGCACGACGCGTGATTTCGTGCTGATTGCGCGTGAGGACAGAAAAGGTGCCCGCACCCACTGTCCCGATGCCAAGCAACCCGACCCGCACAGGGGACAGACGGGCAGAGGCGGCAGATTCGTTTCGGGTGTGCTCAGTCATGGGAGAGGCCTTCAGGCAGCGGCACGTGTGACCAGACCGTCCTTGCGGAACATGTCCTTGATGCCACGGACCGCCTGACGAATACGTTGTTCATTTTCGATGAGCGCAAAGCGCACATGGCCGTCGCCGTAGTCGCCAAAGCCAATGCCGGGCGAGACTGCCACTTTCGCATCGGCAAGCAGGCGCTTGGCAAAATCCAGTGAGCCCGCAGCCCGATACGGTTCGGGAATTTCGGCCCAGATGTACATCGACGCCTTGGGCACCTCGACCATCCAGCCTGCCTCGTGCAGGCCACGGGCCAGCACGTCACGGCGACGCTGATAGGTGTTGCGGATCTCGATCACTTCGTCTTGCGGCCCGTCGAGCGCGGCGATGGACGCCACCTGAATCGGCGTGAACGTACCGTAGTCGTGATAACTCTTGATACGCGCCAGTGCGTTGACCAGATCACGGTTGCCGACCATGAAGCCCACCCGCCAGCCGGCCATGTTGTAGCTTTTGCTCATGGTGAAGAACTCGACAGCCACATCCCGTGCACCCGGCACTTGCATGATTGAGGGGGCCACATACCCGTCGAAGGTGATGTCGGCATAGGCCAGGTCATGCACCACCAGGATGTCATGCTGGCGCGCCAGCGCCACGACCCGCTCGAAGAAATCGAGTTCGACGCATTGCGCCGTGGGATTGCTTGGAAAGCCCAGGATCATCATCTTGGGTTTGGGAATGGACTCCCGGATGGCGCGCTCGAGTTCATCGAAGAAGTCGACCCCGGGCGTCATGCGCACCGAGCGAATGTCAGCCCCCGCAATCACCGCGCCGTAGATGTGGATCGGGTAGCTCGGGTTGGGCACCAGCACGGTATCGCCGCGATCCAGTGTGGCCAGCATGAGATGCGCCAGGCCCTCCTTGGAGCCGATGGTCACGATGGCTTCGGAGTCGGGGTCGATGTCGACCGCATAGCGACGCTGATACCAGTCTGCAATCGCCTTGCGCAAGCGGGGAATGCCCTTGGACACGGAATAGCCATGGGTCGTCGGGCGCATGGAGGCTTCGACCAGCTTATCGACGATGTGCGGTGGCGTGGGGCCGTCCGGGTTGCCCATGCTCATGTCGATGATGTCTTCGCCCCTGCGCCGCGCGGCCATTTTCAATTCGGCCGTGATGTTGAACACGTAGGGGGGAAGACGCTTGATGCGGGAGAATTCGCGCTGTGAGCTCATGAGAGTTCCTGCCGGGGCACGCTGCCTGAAGGAGCGCTGCAGCAAATGGCGCAAGCGCTCGGCAAAAACCTGTAATGTACCGTATTTTCAAGGGTTTTTTGGTCAAAATGAAGCTGCATGCGAGTCAGCCCCAGTCACTGAACACCGTGACAGCCTATGGACAGGGTTATGTCGAGATCAACGCGCAGAGGCACGCCGGCGCGGTCCTGGTTCAACCTGAATCACCTGTACTGCCATGGCCGCCTGCCGACTTCGACGCGCTGACCGCTGCGCATTTCGAGGCCATCGCAGCGTGCGCACCGGACGTGGTGCTGTTGGGTACAGGCGCCACACAACGCTTTGTTCATCCTCGACTGACGGCTGCGCTGGCCTCGCGGCGCATCGGGATCGAGTGCATGGACACACGGGCTGCCTGTCGCACTTACAACATTCTGATGACAGAAGGTCGCAAGGTCCTTGCTGCGCTGCTGCCGCTCTGATGGCCCACTAAGGGCTGTGCTATCGTCGATTGAACTACGCAAGCAAGCCGCAGCAGGCTAACTGCAGCGCACAACTCGCCCCCCCTCCTACTGCCTTTGGACGACCGAACGATGACATTAAGTGTCGGACAACCGATTGCCGCATTCAGCGGCCCCGCAACTGGCGGCACCTTCGAGTCGGCTGCGCAGGCCGGCAAGAAGCTCGTCGTGTATTTCTACCCGAAGGACAACACGCCCGGGTGCACCACCGAAAGCGAAGCGTTTCGTGATGCCCAGGCGCAGTTTCGCAAGGCCGGGGCCGTGATCCTGGGTGTCTCCCGAGACAGCCTGAAGTCGCACGAGAACTTCAAGGCCAAGCTCGCATTGCCCTTCGAACTGCTGTCAGACGCCGACGAGTTGCTGTGCACGCAGTTCGGTGTCATCAAAATGAAGAACATGTACGGCAAACAGGTGCGCGGCATTGAACGCTCCACCTTTGTCATC
>Ga0315909_10001359_pt1 | contig 33086 bp, 54 predicted proteins | sample LakEriMetagenome_11_FD_203527 | JGI IMG/M metagenome (GOLD analysis project Ga0315909, IMG submission 203527) | Freshwater fungal communities from buoy surface, Lake Erie, Ohio, United States - Buoy 2 MA125 | ecosystem: Environmental > Aquatic > Freshwater > Lake | place: USA: Lake Erie, Ohio... | reverse complement strand
AAGAAGTATGGACAAGAACACATCGTCACATAGGCACGTGATGTAGCCTTGCACATAACAGTAGTGCAGACGCTCGTTTTAATGGCGTTTGCACTTTGTTATTAGATATGTGGTAAAAATTAGGACTTAACTTAAATAGAAATGAAATACTTGATATTAATAACGATACTGTCTTTAACGCCAATAAAACACGAGCATAAAAAACCAATTTGGGGAGTATTAACCTTAAATGAATTGAAATGATTTTCGTGTTTTCATACGAGCGTGAACAAATGCTTAAAGACCTAACCGCCGAACTGAAAGGTGAAAACGTTTTAATCTTAGACGATGGGTCAAGCTATCCACTAAAAGACGATATGGTAAGATTCCCACACGAAGGTAAAGCGGGATTCTACAAAAAGTGGCAGTTTGCATTAAAGACGGCTGAAGCGACTAACGACGATTTTTTTCTATTCATCCCGTCAGACTTTCAGAACGTGCAATTGAATGAGATAAAACGCATACACGAAAGAATGAAACACCAAGCCTATGTTTACAATGTAATCAATGACGGGCGTGAGTGGTGTTGGATTCAGAAATACCCTGAGCCGTACAACGAAAACACGGATAAGGTATATTTCACAGACTGCGGCTTCTTTTGTAATAGAAAAGCACTAGAGGCTATTAATTTTAAAATTCGAACCGTAGACCCTAAACGATTTAGATTAAGTCCTAATATAAGTTCGGGAGTAGGTCAAAATCTTACGATGCAATTTCACACGGCACGAGTTCCTATTTATATGCCTAAAAAGTCTTTAGCTTTTCACGGTGATCACCAAAGCGTAATGCATCCAGAACACAGAAAGAAAAACCCATTGATAAGCAAATGAAAATAGAGATAGTAGAAATAGGCACGTCTGACTTTAGAACTGAGGCGGGACAAAAAGACGGGTTATTCATTGAACCCGTAAAAGAACACTTCAACAGACTGCCAAAGTGTCTTAAAGAGAATGTAGCTATAAGCAACCAAGAAGGCGAGATAAGTATATTCTATATCCCAAGCGACAAAATACAGAAATACGGACTGCCAAATTGGGTAAGGGGCTGTAATTCTATAAACGAACCGCACAGGACAATAGTAGAAAACGGTTGGAGCAAATATCTGACCGAAGATAAAGTAAAAGTTGAACGGATCAAAACGGTTTTAGACCGCCACGGAATCACGGACATTGAATTTCTAAAGATAGACACGGAAGGACACGACTGCGTAATCCTTAACGACTTTTTAGATACGTGCGATATAAGACCACGAAAGATACAGTTTGAGTCTAACCAACTAAGCAACCACGCAGATATTTACGATTTATGCAAAAGGCTTCACGGATTAGGCTATAAGACACAACAAGTTAAATTTGATATGGTATGCACAAGGTAATTATAGGAATGGCAACAATGAAAGGACGTGAGCGAAATGTAATAGAAGCCCGTAAAAGCCTTTTAAATAATACGGTAATTCCTAACAGTATTATCACTTACGATAATTCTATAATGCCAATAGACCTAACCGACAACGGAAAGTTTTACGGACTGAGTTGTATAAACGAGCCTGTGTATTATTTCAGTTGTGACGACGATTTAATTTACCCGCCAGATTACATTGAAAGAACGATTCAGGCAATAGATAAACACGGATGTATAGTAAGTTACCACGGAAGGGTATTAAAGGGCATAGGGCTTAACTACTACAAGGGACATAGGGCGTACGCTTGTCTACATACCGTGCCGAAAGACTTTGAGTTAGATGTTTGTGGAACGGGTGTGACGGCTTTCAGGACTGACTACTTTAACCCCGTAGGTTTGCACGAAGCGAAAGACCAAAAGATGAGTGACTTGGTGTTTAGTTTTGAGGCAGCGAAACACGGTAAAAAAATAATGCACTTAGCCCATAACGGAGGATGGATAAAGTACCAAGACATACCAATAGAGAAAACAATCTACGGAATGGAGCATAAAAAATGTGAGCGTCAAGGTCAACTTGCAGACGAAATTTATCGTCTAAAGTACATTGATTAAAAATTAATCATATATTTGTTTAAAATTTAACCAAATGAACTACTTATTCGTAATTGCTTTAGCGTGGTTTTTGAGAGAGTTTGAGCCTATTCAGTACGGCGTTCACTATTTAAAAACGAAACTAAAGTCTGAAACTGCTGATTACCTTTTAGGGGCATTCGATTGTATTAAGTGCCTAACGTTCTGGACGGGGTTGGCGGTAACTTTGTCATTTAAAGAGGCTGTAATTGCTTCTTTCATTGCTTTTAGTTTAGAATTAGCCTTTGAGGTATGGAGCAGGAAGAGGTAAATATAATGAATCGTCTTTCTGAGCAATTCAAAGACGGATTCGTAATTAAAAAAACGGTATTAAAAGCCCGTGACATCTATAATAAATACTCAGGTGAACGAGTAGATTATTGTATGTGTACGGAAGTAAGGCGTAGAATATATGCCAAGACGTTTATAGAATGGTATGAAAGCCAAAATAGATAAGTGGTATAAATCCAATTACGACAACGTTAAGTTGATAACCAAGATGCACATTGCAAGACTTGGTAAAAACTTAGACCCTGAAGCGTTGATTGCTGACTCTTATCTGTATGTGATCGGAAGAGAGCCAAAAGACGACGCTGAAATAGAGCGTATGGTTTATGGTTTTATATGGTTTGAACTTACCAGATGGAACTCAAAGACGAATCGTAATATATTTTGGGTTAACGAACAACCTTCGGAGGATTTGCCGTGTAACCAAAACACGGACATATTACTTAATATAGATATAGAATCCTTTGAGAATACACTAGACCGAATAGAAAGAATCGTTTGGGATGTTTATTACCACAGGGGAATAAGTACTAAAAGGGCATTGGCTGAGCATTTCCAAATAGATGACAGCAGTGCGTTTTTATACATTAAAGCAGTTAAAGATAAATTCAAAGAATATGCTAAGACCGAAAACAGGCTTTGAAAACACGGAAATCGAATACCGTGTAGGTCAAGCCACAATAAGAATAAAAGCAAGTGATATAACCCGTGAACATATCGAAAGGGCTAAACACTATTGTGATTTGTCTGCATACGTTGAAGAGGTGGTTATAGAATACGATCCAAAAAGGCACGATGCGGAAACAATCATTCAGGAGTACATCAACCAAGATTCACTTGAAACGCTTACTGAATTGAACTCCCCTAAGAAAACACGGAAACCAAGAAAAAAGAAATGAGAGCAGTTTTATCTATAGTATTATTATTGTCTTCAGTATGTTTAGGTACTTGTCTTGCTTTACAGATAGGCGGGTTATCTATGACCTTTGCAGGAATATGTGTATTAACTTACATTGCTAACGTGGCGCATGATTACTACGGAGAGTAAATACTACGTTTTGGACTTCGGTCATCAGATGGAACATTGGAAGGATATGATTCTGTCAGAGTTAGTAAAACACGGATACCATTGTGTTTATTACGAAACAGAAGAACCCTACTTAATAGCTTTAGAAGAGATAACGGAAGACCAATTTTTAGAACACTTCAAACCACAATACTTAAACTGATGAGTAAAAGGAAATACATAGAAACACCTGAAAAGCTATACCAACTATTCGAAGAGTATAAAGCAAACAGAAAGCCAAGAGAAATACAAAAAGCAACAGCAACAGGAGTAAAGTCCGAATGGCATACACCACCACTTACAATGGAGGGGTTTGACGTTTATGTAATGAAAAAAGAAGGAATAGAGTCAAAAGGGGTTGAGCAGTACTTCAGTAATCGAGACGGGAGGTATGAAGAATATGTAGGTATCTGTCAACGTATAAAGCGTGAGATACGAAACGACCAAATCGAAGGCGGCATGGTTGGACAGTATAACCCGAGCATAACACAAAGGTTAAATGGTCTTACCGAAAAGACTGACGTAACTACAAACGGCAAAGAGATTAACGACATAAAAGTAAACATCGTTAGACCAAATGAGCATAAGGGACATTGATTTTATGTGTGCTATTGTAGAAGACTACATACACAGAGTGAAAGGCGAAAAAGTTAAAATAGATCGTTTATCAATAGCCAACGACATTAGACAACAACAAATGTTAATTCATGCTTTTGGAATAGCTAAGAATGGAAATAAATAGCACGGTCATATTCGAAAAGAACTGGGACGCACTTCATAACAACGGGGTGCGTTTCATTGTAAACGAGGGCGGCTCACGTTCATCTAAAACATATTCCCTTTGTCAGCTTATCATAGTCTATTGCTTACAGAATCCTAACAAGGTAGTGAGTATCGTCAGAAAGACATTCCCCGCTTTAAGGGCTACGGTAATGCGTGACTTCTTTGAGATAATGAAAGACCTTGAGATATACGAAAAGGCGAACCACAATATGTCTGAGAACATCTATAAGTTCCCTAATGGATCAATAGTAGAATTCTTCAGCGTTGACGATGAGCAGAAAGTAAGAGGTCGTAAACGTGATTTAGGTTGGTGCAACGAAGCGAATGAACTTTGGTATGAAGACTTTCAGCAGTTGAATATGCGAACCGAGTTTAAAATGATATTCGACTATAACCCATCGGATTCAAGTTCATGGCTTTACGAATTGCCAAGCGAGGAAAAGACGGTCATCAAATCTACCTACAAAGACAATCCTTTTCTGCCCGAATCTATTAAACGACAAATCGAAGACCTTAAAAGAACTGACGAGGCGTTATACCAAATCTATGCACTTGGTGAAAGGGCAATCAGTAAACAGAACGTCTACAATAACTGGACATTCTTAAAGGAAAGACCACTACGCTTTCAGTCTTACGTTTATGGCTTAGACTTTGGATATAATCACCCGACCGCATTGGTTAGGGTCTATTGGCACGAAAAGGATATTTACATCGAGTCTGTTATTTATGAATCTTACTTAACCACGGCAATGCTTATCGAAAAGATGAATCAGTTAGGCATTGACAAAAACACGGACATACTTGCTGACTACTCACGCCCTGAGACTATTGCCGAAATGCAAAATGCAGGGTTTAACGTTAACAACGCTAACAAAGCTGTTAAACAAGGTATAGACTATGTAAAGACGTTTGGTGTCTTTTGTGAAAATGACCCACGACTTAAACGTGAATACGAGAATTACAAGTTTGCAAAAAGAGGCGACGAGATTAAAGAAGAGCCTGTCAAGTTATACGACGATGCAATGGACGCTATTAGGTATGCGGTTCACTACATTAAGGAGATGTATTATACCGACGACCAGTATTTAGCCTTTTAACCAAAACACAGACTTTATACTTATTTAAGTATGGCAATTACATTAATAGCTGCTCCCGATAACTTCAGCCCTGCATATAATCACCTGAAGCACATCTACGATTCTACTAATAAGAATTTAGACGGGTTTAGGTATGTCTTCGACGTTTATCAAACGGGAGGTTCTAAGATTGCAGAATACAGGGTCTTACCAAGAATAACAGACGGCTACGGAGAAATAGATTTATCTAGGCTACTTCAGAACTACGTTACTTATGTTTATCCTAACGGGACGAACGAAATTGCCGTAGCTAATTCAGCTTATCAATACACGTTAAAGATTGGTGAGGAGTATGTAACTACATTTAGCTACACAGCTTCGGTAGTTCAGGACGGCATTTATGTTGAGATCACGCCAACTGTGGCGCATTCGTTTGTAGTTGGCGACCGTGTAGTTATCACTCAGGCAGATGGCGGTGCGGCTAACCCTAACTTAGAAGGGTTGTTTACAGTAACGGCTGTTAACGGCACTACTTCTTTTACTGTTAATTCTCTTTGGTCTGAGGTTACGGATGCGACTATTAACGGGTCGGTTAGATATTCAGACAACAGAAAGACGGTCACAAGGGATATAAGGACTGAGACGGCAGCGTGGGTTTATGACGGTGCTATTAAGCCACAAGACTTTAGAAGTTATGACGGTTCTGTTTATTTGCTTAATGCGGTTACGGATAAGTTTCTAACTACTATGCCACGTGAAATGTGGATTACACCAACTCAGGACTTATTTGTACTTACGGGTAATAACAACGTAACCACGGGTAATATTAGATTTCAGGATTCTAACGGCTCTTTCTTTAACTACAACATAACGAATAACGATGTAGTAACTTTGTGTAATGTCGGGGCTAATAATGCAACAGCCTTAAACCCCAATACAATAGACTACTACGACTTTTGGTTTGCGGGTGCTAGTCCTACGTTTACACAACAGTCAGAAAAGATAAGGGTCTATATTGATAAGCGTTGTAAAATAAACGACTACGAAATTTTGTTTTACGATAGACTTGGCTCATGGGGTTCATTTGCTTTTCAGCTTAAAGACTATAAACGTGGCACGGTTACTAAAGAAGTTTACAGCCAAGATATAGTTGGCTATGTAGATTCTACGCAATGGAAGTTTTGGGAATATGAATACGGGAACAGGGTAGTGTTTCCCGCTATTGATGAAACTTTAGAACTTAATACTAATTGGATGACTGAAGACATGGCTGAGTATTTCGCTGAGTTGGTAAGTTCACCACAGACATACATTAAGATAGGGTCTACTTATTTGGCTTGTATCGTTCAGGACACGTCCTACGAAATTGAACGCCAGAGAAACAAGAACCTAATAAGAAAAACTATCACGGTTAAACTAGCTAACCAAACACCTATTAATGGTTAAAATCCAACTTGAGACGGGTTATTTAGATGTCAAAGAAAACACGGTCTTTCCGTTAAACTTTGGCGTTGCCGATATTCGTGACGTGTCTAAGCGTTCGGGGATATTCAGTAAGACTATCACGTTAGCAGGAACTAAGAACAACAACGTCCTACTAAGCAACTACTACGATGTAAATATCGTTTCGGGTACGTTTGACATAAACGCCCTTACGACTTGTGCGGTTATTCAGGACGGTATTCCTGTTTTAGAAGATTGTTACTTGCAGCTTATATCGGTTAATAAGAAGCAAGGCACTAACGCACACGAGGAGAATGTAGAATACGAAGTTCTAATTAAGGATGCACAAGCTGACTTCTTCACTAAGATAGATAATGCTGAATTAACTGATCTTGACTTCACCGAACTTAACCACACTTACAATTCTACTAATGTGGTGGCGAGTTGGTCAAACACGGACGGCTACGTTTACCCGTTGGGATTTGCACCAGACAACATTTATTCGTTGACAGAGTTTAAACCCGCCATCTACGCTAAGAACTATTGGGATAAGATACACGCAGACGCAGGGTTTAGCTATACATGGTCTACTATTTCAGATTGTTTCTTTGATAAGTGTGTTATTCCTTTTAACGGGGATATAATCAACATAGACTATTCAGACTATTTGGTAGACGAAACCTATATTGATACTATAACTTACACTCAGACGGCGGGAACAAACGTAACGGCTACAAGTTCAGCATTAGCTAACTGGACTGAAAACCAAGACAACCAAGCGTTGTTCGACCCGACATTAGGAGAATATGACAACCCGTTTTATATTGGTGCGGGTCAGGCTATTAATTGTGTTGTAAATTTTGAATACGACTTTAATCTGGTAAATGGCACGGGGTCTACTGCCTATTTGGTGGATATGACTTCGTCTATATTTACTCAGCAGTATAGATATAGGGTAATTCTTCAGGTATTTAGGGACGGGTCTTTAATGGCGCAATACTCACCGCCACCATTTCAATACACACGAAACGAAGGCTCTTTACCTAACGGAACTACTACGTTAGGGTCTTACTCAAACACGTTTAACATCCCTTTAAGCAACTTAACGCCTAGTGAAATTTTAGATTTCAGAGTAAAAGTAGAAGTACAGTCTACGGGTAACATTCGTTGGAAAGGCACTAACTCAACAGCAGGAACAGATGTACAGATAGACTATGAAGTTGACGTTACTAACTTAAATGTTAGAATGACACCTACGGCTAACGTATTACAATTTGGTGCTACTATTGAACTAAACAACTTTGTGCCTAAGAACATTAAGCAAAAGGACTTTATTAAGTCTATTTGTACCATGTTTAATCTATTCGTTGAGCCTGACAAAGACAACCCTAATAAACTGATTTATAAACATAGGGACGATTATTACGATTCAGGTGCAGAAAAGGATTGGACTTTAAAACTAGCAAAGGAACGGGAGCAGAACTTACAATTCTTGCCAGAACTTACGGCTAAGAAAATGGTCTTGACGTATAAAGAGGATAGCGACGAACCAAACAAACTTTACTTAGAATCTTTAAATGAGGTTTACGGGCAAGTAGAATATACTTTTGAAAACGAGTATGTCCGTGACGTAGATAAGAAAGAAATTGTCTTTAGTCCTACGCCGATGGGTAGCACAAGTTTTAACGCTATTGTTCCAATGTTCGGGGGTGGTGCGCCAAAGACTAATATTAGAATTCTAATTCATAACGGCACGGCAACTTGTGACCCTTACAATATTTGGGACTACGGCACTACGGGACAAAATAACGAAACTACCTACCCTTTAATAAGCCACTTTAACGATCACTTTAATCCTACGTTCGATATTAACTTTGGGGTGTGTGATTATTATTTTTACGAAGGCATAACGTTAACCAACAACAACCTATTTAACAACTATTGGCGCAGGACTATAGGACAAATAGACACGGGTAAAATGTTAACTGCTTATTTCCATTTAACTGAATCCGACATACAAGCTTTAAAGCTAAACGATAAGATTAGGATTAATAATTCTTGGTGGCATATCAACCGACTAATTGACTACGATGCTAACGCCAAGACGTTAACAAAGGTTGAGTTAATGAGCGTGGACAAAGAAATAGACTTTGCTCCATTTATCAATAAACCGTCTATACCGTTAAGCGCACCAATTACACGCAGACCGCTTAAACAAATAACAAGCGACTTCATAGACCGTAATAACATAAACCTTTCACCAGAAGGCGTAACGGTAACGGGAATAGGTAATGTTATCGGCGCAAATTTGCGAGGAAGTTTTACGGGTCAGTACAAGTCTATGGTTGAAAGTGGAAGCTACGAAAACACGAAGTCTTCCGTTAAGCCTGTTGTAACAACACAAAGCACATATAGACTAGGATATAATGTAAAATCTGAAGTAGTAGGGTCGGATTACTACATAGTAGCTTTAGACGGATGCACTACAATTAATCTAACTCCCGTAGTAGATAATATCGGTGTAGATTTTGTGGTTGTTAATAGGTCGGCAAGTGCAATTACTATTGACCCTAATGGCTCTGAAACTATTGAAGGCAATTCTACTTACACTTTATTACCTAATCAGTCGGCTTGTATTTTCTCAGACGGTACTGAATGGCGGATAGTATCTGTTTATTCATTAGGTGCAGGAGGCGTTAGGTTAGGATATAAGGCGGTAACTACAACTTACACGGCAACACTTACAGACTATTTAATAAATTGCACTAGCGGAACATTTACCGTAAATTTACCGACGGCTGTAGGTTACACAGGGTTAAGTTATGTAGTTAAAAATAGCGGTGCGGGAACTATTACTGTTGATCCATTCGGAACACAAACAATAGAAGGTAATACCACGTTTACTTTAAACACAGGGGCTAGTTGTACGGCTGTAAGTGACGGGGCTAATTGGATAATAATAGCGGTTTACTAATGAAGACGATAAACGGAAATAGCATACTTGGTAACGGTGATTTAACCGTAACGGGTACAGGTGTAAGTGATGGGGACAAAGGTGACATTACGGTAAGCGGTTCGGGTACTGTGTGGACTATTGATAACAACGCTGTAACGAATGCGAAAATAAATGATGTTGACTGGAGCAAGGTCACAGGAGAGCCTACCACATTAAGCGGGTACGGAATATCTGACACAAAGACGAATTTTAACACGGCTTGTTCAGATGGAAACTTTCTTTTTGTCGGTGACATTATCGGACTAACTGACGGAGATAAAGGAGATATCACAGTAAGTTCATCGGGTACGGTGTGGAACATAGATGCTGCAACTGTGGGAATAACTGAGTTAAGTGCAACGGGTACGGCTAACAATACTACATTCTTAAGAGGGGATAACACATGGGCAACACCTACGGCAGCGAATCCTGAAGGATGGACAACTATAGTAAAGAGTGCGAATCAAGATGTGACGAATAGCGCTGCTTTTGTTAATGATACGGAATTTCAATTTTCTGTTGTGGCAGGAGGAAAATATATGATAGAAATGAATGTTGTATGGTCAGCTAATGACGGAAATGCGGATTATGGTTGTAGGTTGTCTATTAGTACAGGTAATATGAATGGCTACGGGTTTGCTATTGCGTCAGATCAAACAACAACGCGACAATTAACTAATGGTACTAGCAGTGGTACTATCGTATTAAATACTGCATCTACATCTTTAGATTTCCTTCAATCTCTAACAGTCACATATTGTTTTAGTGCGTCAGCAAATGCCACAGTAAGGTGGCAGGTAGCAAATGGAATAGCAGGAGCTGGAAGAACATCACGCACTGGGAAAGGTTCAATAATGAAATATAAAAGATTAGACTAATGGGAATACTATTAAGCAAAGGAATAGACACTCAGGGAGTGGATGAGAATAACGAACCGATAACAATTTCAGGGAAGAGTATATACATTCACGGTACTGACATTGAACTAACATCTATTTATGCCCGTATGCAGTTCACTGCTAACCCTGACGGGCGTACTATTGTGGCATCATTCAAGACATATCTTAATCATGATAGATTCCTTGCAGATGACGAACTCAATACAACGGTGCATTCGTTGAATTTCGACTTCGTTATTCTTGAAACAGAGGTGCAATCTTTGGAGGTTGCTTTGAATTATTCAGTTGCCAAATTTGTTGACTTAGGATATTCAGCACAAATAGTTTAACTTTACATTATGGCAAAAGAGTTTAAAGTAAAATATGCAACCCGTGTTAAGTTGCAACGGGCAATACAGCAACAGATTCAACAAAAGGGATTAGTAGATACTTACGCCCTAAAAGATTCTGTGCGTGTTTCTTCAACAACAGGCGACCTTAACCAACTTTATGTTACGGTAAACGCTATCTATTATTATATGTTCTTAGATAAAGGTGCAGACCTTTGGAATGGCGGTGTTATTGAACCTTTTGATATTACACGTGACGCTTTAGCCTCACCGCTTGGGCTTCAATTTCAACAAGAGTGCGTTGATGCTTACGTTAATTGGATGGTTGCTAATTACCCGCTTTTGGACGTGGGTAGAATATCAGTAAGCAAATTGAAAGTAAATATTAAATACAACCTTTACGGTGACCCCGATGGACGTTGGAATGGAACTTTTGACTTTTAAAGTTTAAGTTCGTACCGCATACTAAGGAAATTAAACACCATTATTAAAGGCAGGTCAGTTACTTGGTCTGCCTTTGTTAAATCACCTTGGCATAAATCGTAAATCAACCTTTCCCACGACCACTTGTTAAGACGCTGCTCTTCCTGTTCCGCCTTTCTATCTTCCTCATCCATTTCACCGTCCTCTTCGATGTCTGGGTTAAATAGATTTTCGTAAGCCTTCATAAACTCATCACGGAATTTTAGGTATTCTGTCACAATTCCATAAATATTCGTGACAGGCAATTCAGTAAATAAGTGTTCACGTTCTGACGGATTAAATTTGTACGGCTCTAAAACACGGTTTCCAAACTCATCTTCTTTAAATCTCCTAAACAATACACCGCAGATTTTAGTTAGATTAGTTACATAGTTGTCAGCAAAGAATGTTTCAAGGTCTATAAACTCACCAAGCGTTAATTCATTAAGTTCTTTTTTAACCAACCCGCAAATACCACTTTTTAACCCGCAAATACCACTATTAGGTTCTCGCCCTATCCACTTTATTTTAGTGATAAAGTCGTTAAGTTCGTCGGCAGTTAGGTCTTCTAATTCGTCTGCGTCGGTATCGGAAAGAATCGCAATTACTTCTAAGTTGTATAAAAAAAGAGAACCGAAGTCCTCCTCTTTTAAACTACGTAACTCAACGAATTGGTCAACCGTTACTTCCGTCCAGTTCTTCGGTAGTTTGAGATTCATTGTTTAGTTTTTCGGCTGTGTTGTTTAGTTCTTTAAGTATTTCATAAACGTAAGGAACGGCAATTTCTGCCTTAAGTCCTTTAAATATTTTCTGTTTATGTTTCAAGTGTGCGTTGGTATAGTGTTCTTTTTTAGTTAGATCACTACGCTTAAACAAAATAGCCATAGCCTCAGAGCCGAAAGTGTCTATATTTAGTTTCCATGCCTTTTCAATTAGCCCCAAGTCCTTAACTCCGATTCGTTCAGGTGCTACATAAGTATAACCGTCTACTTCTATTTCTGTAATCTTTTCTAAAGTCAACTCCGAATCATTGAAAAGACGGATATATTCTTTTAATTCATCTAAATACACATCTTCAAAGATTTCTTCAGGCACTCCGAGATAAATAAACTTAGAAACCCATTTGTCAATGTTGTCTAATTGATTGTTACGGGATAATGAGTTAAGATAATCGAACTGTTCAACGGTTAGTTCACTTGCAAGGTTAGGAATTTCGTGTCCTTTAATGTTTACCATACTGATTAGATTTTCGTCAAAGATAGAAAAAGTTGTTTAAAAATTAACCATTAATCTAAAAAAATACTTATGTATTCAGATGGAGGAATTACCAACCTACAAAATTACTATTGACGAGGAATACAACGACGGACAAGAGCCGTTAGGTATTGACCAAATTGCGTTTACTGCTAACCCTGCTGTGTTGGTTAAAGGCGTTGCGTTTACTTCTCAAACAAAGATGCACTTTGCCGACGAAAAAAAGTATCGCATTACAGCCCCCGCAATGATCCCTATGGAAATCTACAGAAGGGACGATGAGATGGGCGAGTACTACGTTGAATTTACGGAACAGGAAATAGATAATATTTTCAAGGACTTTATGTTCAAACTAAACAACCAAAACTTGTTTAACCTTGAACACGACGGAAACGTAACTGTTCCCGCATATATTCTTGAAGCGTGGTTAGTAGACAACCCACAAGGCGACAAGGCTAAAAACACTTTCGGTATTGACGTTCCAAAAGGTACGTTAATGGTAACCGCCCAAATCACGGATACAGACTATTATAATAAGCTAGTCGAAAGCGGTCAAGTAGGGTTTAGTATCGAAGGCTTTTTAGGTCTTAAACTAAGTAATCAAATACAATCAAATATGCAACTACCAGACGGTGAACACCTGATCGAAGGTAAAATCTACGTTGTAAAAGACGGTGAGATTATCGAAGTGAAGGAGCAGGAGGTTGCGATGGAAGCGGAAACAGAAATGGCTTCCGAAGAAACAGAAGTAAAAGAGGAAGAACTGTCTACTGAAGAGGTCGTATTGGCTGAAGAGGCAGTAGAAGTTGAGGCTGCGGTTGACCCTGCTGCTGACGCTGAAGCAATTCTTGCTGTGGTTATGCCTGTTTTGGAGGAAAAGATTGCTGAAGTATTGCAAGTAATCGCAGACCTTAAAAATGAAATGACGGATTCGGAAGAGGTTGAGCCAACCGAAGAAGTCGAAGTTGAATTGTCGGCTCATCAAAAGTTTAGTAACGTATATAATTTTCTAAAAAACAATGGCTAAAAAGTACAAATTTGACCTTACGGTAGACAGTTCTGCGCTACTTCAGGCAAACCCCGTAGAGTTCTACGCACGTCTTTACGGTATGGAAAGCGCAGCAGGAAACTTCCGTGTTCTTCCTTCAGTAAAAAACAAAACTAAGATTGCCAACGTAATCTTCGACCAACTTATTCAGGAGGCTGACTGCGACTTCCTTCCAACAGATGCAACGGTTTCTGCTATCGAAATAGACGTTTGTCCACTTTCTGTTCAGGCTTCTGTTTGTCAGTATCAGTTGGAGCAGTCTTGGTTGGCTGACCAAATGTCAAGAGGGTCTAACGGTGATTTCACAGTAGCATCTTTTATGACTTATTTTTGGGAACAAATGTCTTCTAAGGCACACGAGGAACTAGCTAAGATTATGTGGCAAGGTGACACACTTTCAGAAGACCCTATCCTTTCTAAGTGTGACGGGTGGTTGAAAAGACTTTGCGGTCTTGACGGTGTTATCCGTGCTGCGGGTGGTTCTGTAACAGCATCTACTGTTGTTGGTGACCTTGGTGACGTTCTTGGGCTAGCTACGGACGAAATGCTTACTAACGCTTCAGGAATGCAGTTCAAAGTATCTCCTAATGTAGCGGCTGCATATCGTATTGCTACAGCTTCAGCGAACACTATCAACTACACTACTGCTGCGCTTAACCTTACGTTCTTGGACATTCCAATCGTGGTAGAATACGGTCTTCCGTCTAACACTATCTTGTTGTCAGACGCTAACAATTTCGTTTACGCTTTGGATGCTGAAAACGATATTGATTCCCTTCAAATCGTTGACTTCTCTAAGACTACACTTGATCGTAAGATTGGTGCTAGAGCTGACTTCAAAGTTGGTTTCTACATTACCAACCCTGAGCAGATTGTATTCTGGGGGTCTTGCGTTGCATCCTAATTAATTAACTCAACGGGCAGGGTTTCGGCTCTGCCCTAATTTAAATTCTAACAGATGGCTTGTACTACATTAGCAACAATTACAAAAGGATGCGACAACAACATCGGGGGAATCACTTCTATCCTTATCAATGATATGGATAACTTGGGTACTCTGACTATTGACTTGGCAAACTGGGAGGTAACTTCTTTCGGTACGCTTGTCGATGAGTTCGTGGCTTTTGAGTTCAGACGTAATACAGGAAGTTTCACAGAGGAGGCAGCGATAGACCTAGTTAACGGTTCTACTTTCTACACGCAGACTATCAACCTTATGTTCCACAGACGTGAGGCTGCAAAATCTAAAGCTATCAAAATCCTAGGCGAAGGTCAAAGGGATTTGGCTTTAGTTGTTGGTGATGCAAACGGAAAGTATTGGTATTTTCCAAACGCACAACTAACGGCAGTTGCTGAAGGTTCAGGACAGGCGAAGGCTGACGGTTCTAAGTACGCTATAACATTTGTAGCGGAAAACGAAAACCTTGCTTACGAAGTAGATTCTTCAATAATTGCGGGTCTTACCACTCCTATCTCTTAATTTCCTTTCATAACGTTTAAGAGGGTAGCCAGATTGGTTACCCTTTTTTATTTAACCAAAAACTGCGAATTATACTTATATGTTAGTATGATCTACATTACCAAAGGAGATTTAAACACTTTCGCTTTAACGCTTACGGAATCAACAACCATAAGCAACCCTACTTATTTATTTAAGTTCGTGTGGGAGATGAACGAAACTTTAACGCCTGTTTATTTTATCGGTGTTGACATTTCAGCTTATCCGCAAAGGGCTAACATTTTCGAATTAAACGAAGGCGTAGACGCTACTTTTAACATCGGGCAGTACAGATACGAAGTTTACGAAAGCCCTGTAATCAATCCTGTAGATGAAACGGGATTAGATAAGATAGAAGAGGGGCGTATGGTTGTAGAAGGTACAGGTTCAACAATTTATGATTAATGGGTTTATTCGGTAAATTTAAGCAAGAAGAGAAACTGCAAGTCGAAGAAATTGGTTACCAATCTTTTTCTACGCCATTCTTAAAAGTAGGTGGCGACAACCTTTCTCTTCCATTCGTTGATTCACGTTACCAAACTAACGGTTATGTCCCGTTTGGTGGTAACAACTTGTACCCACAGACATTGGTGCAAATGTATTATTCAAGTCCGCTACATGGCGCAATAGTTGACTTTAAAACCAACGCTACTATTGGTGGTGGATATACGTTTGACGAATCTAAACTAAGTGCTAAAGATAAAGTAAACCTTTACGCCTTTGGAAAAAAGATGTCTATTAAAAAGACACTTAAGAAGGTTACTAAGGACTTAATTATACACGGGCGGGTGTACTTTATCCTGTGTATGAAGAAAGGCGTTTTAACGTCAGTTAAATACGTTGGTGCAGAAAAGGTAAGAACGAATAAAGACAAGACTAAATACTTTGTTAACTACGATTGGCAATATACTAATACGATCCAAGAATTTACCCCTTATCATCCTGAATGCAAAGACGGGTATTTCATGTATATCTACGAAGACGATTCAACAGGACAGGATATTTATCCTTTACCACAGTACACAAGTTCGTTAAACTTTGCGTTTGTTTCTGGTGAACTTTCTTACTTACAGAAATCTCACATTCTAAATAGTGTATTTCCGTCTTTTGCTATGATGTTTCCAAAGAAGCCACAAGGTCAAGAGGAAATGGATTTGATTAGAAACACGGTTAATAAATTAAAAGGTGCTGAGAACGCAGGGAAAGCTGTCGCATTTTTCGCTAACAACAAAGAACAGTTGCCCGAATTGGTTAATGTTCCTAGTTCTGACAATGACACTTTATTTAAAGAGGCATCTGAATTAATCACAGAACAGATTTGTTTTGCTCACACTATAGACCCTATCCTTTTGGGAGTAAGAACAAGCGGAAGTTTGGGTAATGGCTCAGACATCAAACAGGCTTATATTATTTTTGAAAAGAACGTAGTTATTCCTATTAGGGAAACGGTTATGGATGTATTCAACGGGCTTCTAAAGATTGCGGATATTGATTCTAAGATAGATATTAAGAACTACCAAATCATTAATGAAACTATCGTAGAACGTGACGAAGAAACTAAAGCCTTAATAGACCAATTTAACACGTTACCACAACCGTTACAGGCTAAAGTTATCGAAAATATGACGGCTGAAGAAATCCGTGCTTTGGTGGGATTAAAACCGCTTGAACAAACAACCCCTCAGATATGACCTATTTTATTACTGAGAACTACTTAAAGACGAACACACCGATAACTCGCAACGTAGATGTAACGGATGTTGTTCCTTATATCCGTCCTGCGGCTGAGATGCGTTTAATGCCTATCCTCGGAACGTACTTTTACAATTATTTGTTAGCGGGATATAACGCGCAAACGCTAAACAATGACGAAGAAAACTTAGTAGAAAAGATTCAACCCGTAGTTGCGTGGCGTTCTGCTGAACAAGCTGTGTTTGGGTTATCTTATCAACTTAAAAACAAAGGTGTTCAAGTTCAGTTCGGGGATTATTCGACTAACGTAACTCAGTCAGAGGTTGCTTTTGTAATGGATCATTACGGACAAATGGCAGCGTTCTTTGAAAAGCGGTTGATTAATTGGCTTTTAGAGAATAAAGACTTATTTCCAGAGTTCACTTCTAACTTGAACAAAGATTCGGATATTAAGCCTGTGGACGACTGCACAGACACGGACTACGATAATACAATGATGGTTATTTAATGGCTGACGCTAGTATAAATATCGAATTAAAGGGCATTGCCCAAATCAAAAAAGAACTCCGTGAGTTGAAAGGTGAGTTGGCTTCGGCTACTGACCCACAACAAATGGCGGAACTTGCATCTAGAGCAGGGCAACTTTCTGACCAACTTAAAGATGCTAACGAACAAGTAGCTGTATTTGCTTCGGGTTCACCTTTCGAGCAGACCAACAACGCTTTGGGTTTGATGGGGTCGCAGTTGGCTTCATTGGATTTTGAAGGTGCGAGTAATTCGGCTAAGATATTTGCAACGGCTGCTAAGTCTATAAACGGCGAACAGATTGCCACACAGTTAAAAGGTCTTGGCGGTGTAGTTGCTAACTTAGGGAAAGGGTTTATATCTCTAGGGGCTACTATACTTGCTAACCCTATTTTTTTAATTGCGGCTGCTATTGCTGCGATAGTCACTATTATCGGTGTTGTATTAAATAAACTCGGACTACTTAAACCTATTTTAAAAGCGGTAGGTGATGCGTTTAAATTTGTTGGGCAAGTAATAGACGGCGTTGTTCAATCTATTAAAGATTTCTTGGATTGGTTAGGGCTTACAGCTTTTAAAGCGGAAGAATCGGCGCAACGTCAAGTTGATGCGCTTGAAAAAGTAAGCAAAAAACAGGAAGACAATTTAAAGAAAACTGTTAAGGCGTTTGATCGTCAAATCGAACTAGATAAAATAGACGGTAAAAGCACCGTAAACACGGAAAAGGAAAAGCAAAAAGCAATTATCGAAACAAGTAGCCAACGATACAAGTCACTTGTTAAGGCTATGGAGATAGCCCAGAAATACAACTTGTTAAACGAGGAAGATTTAAAAGCATTAAAAGATAGGGCAATAGCAGCTAAAGAGGCAGCTTCAGATGCACGTTTTGAAATTCAAAAGATAAACAAACAAGAGGCTGCGGATAAGAAAAAAAGTAACGAAGAAATAGAAAAATCGGATAAGGAATCTTACAAAAAAAGACTTGACGACCAAAAAGCGTACAGGGAGGCGAGGTTATCGGCTGCAAGACAAATTCAAGACGCCGAGTTAGATTTGATGGAAGACGGATTGGCTAAAGACCTTAAATCTAACCAACTTAAATATCAGCGTCTAATCGAAGATATAGCGAAAAACGAAAAGTTAACAGCAAACGAAAAGAAAAGACTTACAGAACTATACGCTCAAGAGCAATCCCAAACCGAACAACAAATACAAAAGCGTTATGCTGACGAATTAAATAAATTAGAAGAAGACGCTAAACGTGCAAAAGAGGAAAAGGATAAAGAGGAAAGTGATGCCCGTATAGCTAAAGATAAAGAAGAAAAAGACAAGCTACTACAACAACAAAAGGAATTTAACGAAGCTACATTACAAGCTGAATACGCATTAACAGATGCCCGTTTAGGTGTAGCAAAAGGATTCGTTGATATACTCGGAACATTAGCAGGAGAAAATAAGAAAGTGGCTAACGCTTTATTCCTAGTTGATAAGGCTTTGGCTATCGGTGAAATTATCGTTAACACACAGCGAGAGATTGCGGGTTATGCCGCTAACCCTACGTGGTCATTATTGCCAGACGGAGGTGCGACAATTAAGGCTTCTTATATTGCTGCCGCAAAATTAAGGGCGGGTGTTTCTATTGCTACTATTGCCGCTTCGTCTATTGCTAAGTTTATGAACGGTGGCGGTGGTTCTGTAGGTGGTGGTGGTGGTGCAAATGTAGGTAACGGTGGCGGTTCTACGGGTGCTGCCGCAACACCTAGTCTTAATTTATTCGGTCAGAACAACAACGCTAATAATTTGTCTGCGCCTCAGTCAATGGAAAGCGGACAAAACATAACAGTAACGGCGGTAGTGTCTGAAACGGAAATGACCAACACACAAAATAAGGTTAAGAAAATACAACAAGCTGCAAGTCTATGACCAGTTGGATAAGTATATTACAAAAAATAGAAGCGTTCTGCAACGCTCATATACAGATACAAAAGTTTGGCGGTGAGTTCCGTGAGCAAATGCCAAATTTCGCCACGAAAGACGAAAAATACCCGATTATTTACATCGAACCTGACAGCGACACGGAAGACTTGTTAACTAATCAGTTTACTTTTAACGTCTATTGTGTTGACATTATACAAAAAGATAGAGCCAATATAAACACGATTACTTCAGATTGTCAACTAATATTAAAAGACCTTTACGTTTTTTACAAAAACGATAACGACCCTGACATCGATGTTCTAGGTACTGCCACAATGACACCACTAAACAATTTGGATTTAGATTACGTTGCGGGGTGGGTGATGTCTATGACCGTTGAATTGGCGCAAGAATCTGATTGTTGGATTCCAATGTCGGATATAACTCCAGAGCCACCTGTTGAATGTGAGCCTGTTGAATATACGATTACCGATAGTCAATTAAAGGTACTTTATTCAGGCGAAATTCCTTTAGGAGGCACGCTTAATCAGGTTATCTCTGACAGTATTGCATATCTTGAAGATTCTGAAGGTACACCAATAAGTACAACGAATATTTTAGCACAAGGTTCTGCAACAATTATAGCACCCGATGCAAGACTTCATATCAAGGCTGAGAATGATGGAACTATTGCTAATCTTTCGCTTCAAAGTAATTCAGCAAATGAGTATACTGTAGCAAATAACGACATCTTAGTCAACGGCAATTTAGAGTTCGATATCCATGCTACTAATTCTCTGGATATTCGTTTAAGAGATCAGTCAAATAATGTGCTAACTCCTACCAATATTCAGGATGGAGGTGACCATGTTAAAATTGAATTGAACGTAACTACTCCTGTAAGTGGGGCTACTCTGATGAAAACTGGTCAGACAGTACAATACAAAGCTGGCGACGACGGAGCTATTGAAGCGGGAAGACTTGCTGACTTTACGAAACTTGCAATAGCAAATCCATTCGGAAATATTAACCGATTTACAGATACTTTAGGAGGTCAAACCTATGCTAATAATATCGTAATTGACTGGTCTACATTTAACGGAAGTACTGTGTTGGGGTGGGATAGGCGAAGAAATGGAGGTGGATCAAATGTAGATGTGCAGTGGAATGCTGCTATTGATGCTGCTTTGGCTCATTCAGTTGGCACATTTACAAGTGGGTGGAGGTTGCCAAATAGAAGGGAAATAGATTCTTTAATTGATTCATCGATTTCATCATTCGGCAATTACTCTCCATTCAATATACCTACTGAGAATGGTTATTATTGGACATCTACAACAAATGCAGCAAATACTACACAAGCATTTTGTGTGACAAGAAATTCAACGGCAATAGAAAACGTCTCTAAAACAGCAGCTTTTCAGCCCCGATGGATTCCAGTTCGCACATTCACAGTAAACGGAACAACACTTTCATAATATGGCAACTTATATTTTCCCACAATTCAAAGTACAAATAGTTAACCCAAAAATAGAGGTTAACATGAATAGCATCTCTGACAGGGCTATTGATCAACTTCTTTCTGTAGATGTTACCCTGACAACAGATACAGCATCATTCGGAGTAAGGGCTGAAGATATGCCGTACAAAGATACTTGGGAGGATAGCGAGATCGAAGGGATGGTTGATACATGGTTAGCACAATTTGAACAATAATTCATAGAATGAGGGCTATTTTAGTTAACTATTCGTCTACTATTCTAAAAGTTTTATTAGCTTTTTTCGCTCCTATTTCTGGCATTATTTTACTTGTCGGTCTTTCGGTTATTATAGACACGCTTTTCGGTATTTGGAAAGCATATAAAAAAGGCGACAAAATAACATCTAGAACAGCCCGTTTTGGATTCGTGCCTAAGACCGTTAGTTATTGCGGGGCGGTATGTCTTGTTTATGCCACAGATTATTGGATGATTAACGACCTTACAACTATGGTTGTTAGTGCTAATTTTATCTGTACTAAATTACTTGCGTTGGTTTTAATCTCTATTGAAGTTAAATCTATGGATGAATCTTTTGAAGCGGTAAAAGGATATTCGTTTTTAAACAAGATTATCGGCTTAGTTAGAAAGGCAAAGGACATTAAAAAAGAACTACAAGAATGAAACTAAATAACCGTCTTTTAGCTATTTGGATATTAGCCACAATAATCTTTGTAGCATTCGTTTTAGGCTCTGTTGGTTGTTCTGCTACATACCACTTAAATAAGTATCAGCAGAAAGGCGGGATATGTGGTAAAATAGATACTATCAAAGTAACCAAATATGATACTATAAACCACCGATACTATTCACATGATAGTATAATAGTTGTTAATGACAGAGTAGTGCCGTTAACCCGTCAGGAAATAAGGTATCAATACAAGATTCACAGAGATACTATCCGCCTTAAAGAAGTGGTAGTTAAAGAGGTTACCAAACAAGCCAAAGAAAAAACGAAGCAAACACGATCACAAAACCGTAACCCGTGGGTTTGGGTTGCACTTGGTTTAATAGGATTAGCAGCGTTGTACTTAATTAAAAAGGGATGAACTTAGATAAATATTTAGAATTCGTTGCACGTTGGGAGGGTAAGTATGGTAAATCTTTAGAAGATTCAGCCTCTAAATACTTTTGTCCTACTCCATACAAAGGTGTTAAATACCATACTAGCCACGGGATAACATACCAAACGTGGGTAAATAGTTTCGGCACAGACAATGACGCTGAATTTTATTCTATGCCGTCTGAAATGTGGTTTAAGATATTTAAAACTAGGTTCTGGGATAAAGTTAAAGGTGACAGACTACCGTTTAACATTGCTGTTCTTACGACTGAATTTGCGTGGATGTCAGGAGTAGGTGTTGGTGCAAGAAGTCTTCAGACTGCATTAAGAAAACTCGGACAAAACATAGAAATAGATGGGCAAATAGGAAACCAAACAATCAACGCTGTTAAAAACGTAGATTCTAAACTACTATTCGACGAAATGATTAAAATACGCCGTGCCTTTTATGAAAAAATCGCAGTTGGTAAGAACGCAAAGTGGAAGAAAGGGTGGCTAAACCGTTTAGAAGCTGTTAAGGTGTTTAGATAATTCGTAACTTAGGCGAAATTTTTAAAGCCTAACTATGAATAAAACGATCAAAGAGTTTATCCGTGTTAAATTAGAATCCACTTCTAATAACACAGCAATAGCCCGTCAGGTAATCAAAGACTTCGGACTAGACAAAGAACTTGAAGCGGTGCGTAAATGGGTTTCCCGTGAACGAAAGAAACTCAGCATACAAGGAAAAGACCGACACCTTAAACGCCTTTTCTTCGACATCGAAACATCTTATGTAAAAGCCCCCGTATGGAGAGGCGGCGAACAGTACATTTCACCGATGACAATAGAGGGCGAGGTTAAGATAATTTGCGTTTGTTACAAATGGCAATACGAAGATGAGGTCAAGGTGTTAACGTGGGATGAAAACCAAGACGATAAGAAGCTACTGAAAGACTTTATCAAAATAATGGGTCAGGCTGATGAACTTGTAGCGCATAACGGAGATAGATTTGACATACGCCAACTACGAACTAGATGCGTTCTACAAGGCGTTCTAATGTTTCCGAAATACAGAACCTTAGACACACTAAAAAAAGCCCGTAAATACTTTTCTTTTATGTCTAATAAACTAGACTACTTAGGGCAAAAATTAGAGGTCGGTAGAAAGTTAGACCACGAAGGCTTGGGGCTGTGGAAAAGAGTTCAAGAAGGCGACACTAAAGCTATCCGAAAAGAAGCACTTAACGAAATGGTTGATTACTGCAAACAAGACGTTATTCTATTGGAAGATGTGTTTAACGTGTTTATGCCGTATATTGACCATAACACTAACCACGCTGTACTAAAATACGGATCACAAAAGAAATGGTGCTGTCCTGAATGCGGTGGCGAGAAAGTAAAACTCAGCCACACAGATACTACCCCGATGGGTTACATTAAAAGGTTTATGAAGTGCGAGTGTAAAAAGACATATCATATATCCAACCGAACTTATCAACAATACCTAACTAAGTTAGATTAATTACCTATCTTTACACTAAGCTTTTTTGTTCTTTTTCATAGGTTAGGTTAAGCCCCCATTTCTGGGGGCTTTTTTAATTCTATACCCTTAATTTATCACATCTTCTTTCAGGCTTTACCTTTAAAAGTACACTATACTGCACTTTATGTATAAAATATTAGTCTTTTTATACGTAATTACATATAAAAGTATAATATAATGCACTTTTATACGCAAAAACATATAATTGAAACCCAGTAAATACAGGCAAATCAAAAATAATTTGAAAAAAAATGTTGAAAATGTTTGGTAGTTATTCACAAGTGTGTATATTTGCATATATCAATTAACAAAAAGAACATGAAAACAAAAGAACAAATTGAGTGGGAAGTAATGATTTTGGAAACCACTATGCTTAAAGTAAAGCAGGAATTTGAAGAAGGTAAAATCGACGAGTACGCTTACAAGGTGGTCACGGACGGTTACAGAACTGAACTTAAAGTGCTTAACTGGGTACTCGGAAACTCTAAAAACTATTTCCTATGAAAGAAGTAAAGCAACTACACGAAACAGCCACGGCATTACTAAAGCTGATTCAAGAAGAGAAAGACCGCAAAGATGTCTTGTATAAAAACTACCGTCAATGGTGTCACTTTTCAAGTCGTGAATGGTTAGAGAAATACGAACACGATATAGACATTTGCGACAGGGCAATCAAACGGTTAAAAGAATCTTATTTTAAAACAATAAATAAAATATCAGAGTATGGAAAAGCTAATTAAAAAATGGTTGAATAAAGGAGTTCAGCCAACTGGATGGGAAAAGAATACTTACACTCCTAAAATCGCAAAGACGATTTATCCTAATTGGGAGAAAGGCAACAACGGGCAACCGATATTAAGCCCTAACGGAACAGGAGAGTTTTACGGATTAATTGAAACAAAGTAAATATGACAAGGCAGATTTCAGAAGCACAATTAATAGATATTGTTGGGCTTGAAGATTACATAGAATTTGTAGCAAAATTATACGACTCAATAAAGGATAAGAATAAAGAAAGCGAAATTGTTTATGGCGTGTCTTCTGTTGAGGTTTTAGATGGTAATTGGATGGTTTACGAGTATCAACTGACAAGAAAAGGAACCATAGATGATGAATTTGGGTTAACGAAGGTCTTTGTTACAGACGATGTTGATTCAGTATTAGACAACATAAACAATGTTAAGAGTAATTTAGATAACGTTGTATTTACACAATCAAAACTATGAAAGAGAAAGAACTATTAGTAAGCACCTCACTACTTCCTGTCTTAGCTGACTACTTAGAAGAGTGCAATTTAAAAGGAGCAATCAAACGAGAAGCAAACGGAGTGATTAACTTTATTAGAAACCTTGACCGCCTTTTACTAGAAGGTGCAGAAATCGGAGAACTTGAACAACAAATAGACATCCAGAGAGCATTCAGGCAATGGGTTGACGAACACTTTAAAACAGAAGACAATGACTGATTTAATTAAATTAGAACAAACGAAGGAACTAATTAGCCAACTAGGGCTAGACCGAAAAGACAGAACACGTAACACGGTATTTAGACGGGCAATCTTTATGAACTTTCTACGCAAACACGGACTTACTTTAGTCGAAACGGGAAAGCTATTTAACTTAGACCACTCTAGCGTAATCCATAACCTTAAAACCTACGATGCGCAAAAGATGTATGAAGACTTCAGGGCAATAGAGTATTTTATGCAATCTGATCTATCCGCATTGGTAGATTATCAAAAGGTCGGAGAACTAGAAGAGGCGAAAGTAAAGAAGTTTTCACCGTTAGAATTTAGAATCTTAGGCGTTACCAGTATGCGGGAACTAAAAAAAATTAAAGCGGAGATAGTGAAGGGATGTGAATAATTAACTATATTTGTAAACACTTAAAAACAAAGTAATATGAAAAAAGAAGAAAAAAGCTATCCTCAACTAAACGAAAAGTTTGAGGATGTAATTCCAAAGCCACAGACAATCTGGTTTAAGCTATGGAAAGCAAAACAGGAAATCGAAGCGGTAAAGAAGAACGCTAAGAACCCGCATTTTAAAAACAACTATGCCGACATTAACGCAATTATTGAAGCGGTAGAGCCTGTTTTGTTGAAGTATAATCTAATCCTTATCCAACCAATACAAGACGGAAAGGTGTTTAGTATGATTGTAGACTGTGAAACAGGAATTAGCGTTGATAGTTGGATGGATTTACCGCCAATCACAGACCCGCAAAAGATAGGTTCTGCTGTTACTTACTTTAGACGTTATACTTTGCAGTCACTTCTAAGCCTACAAGCTGAAGACGACGATGCAAACACGGCTTCACACGCTACGAAAACACAGAAACAAACTATCTCACAGGATCGTTTTGATTCTGGACTTGCCAAAGTAGAAAAAGGCGAAATGACAGCAGAGGCTTTTAAGAAAGCGTTAAGCGGTTACGAATTAACTGAGTTGCAAACTAAAGCATTAATGTTGTTATGAAAATTCGTTGTTCAGCAATCGGCAAGATAATGACTAGCCCCCGCACTAAGGGGGAGGTCTTATCTCAAACGGCAAAGACCTACATTCAAGAACTTGCTTTGGAACACAAATACGGTATAAAGAAAACGATTAACTCACGATACATTGACAAAGGGTTAATAGTAGAAGACGAAGCAATACAACTTTGTGACCGTGTTTTAGAACTTGGGTTCGTAGTTAAAAACGATGAGTACTTTGAGAACGAATTTATCTGCGGAACTCCCGACGTAATCACGGACACTTTAATTGTAGATGTGAAATCGTCTTGGGATGGGTCAACGTTCCCTTGGTCTGAAGACGAACTGCCTAACAAAGATTACTTTTACCAAATGCAGGGATATATGGCGTTAACGGGTCGTTCAAGTGCGATCGTTTCATACTGCCTAATTGACACTCCGTTAGACATCGTTCAAGACGAAATCAGACGGGCAAGTTGGGCAAAAAAAGAGTTAGAAGTTTCTGAAGCTACCGAAAATGAAGTACGACAGCAACACGAATTTAGCCACATCCCAGAACAGAAAAGAGTTAGGGCGTTCTTGGTAGAAAAAGACGAACAAGCAATTAACTCCATCTACGAAAAAGTAGAAGAAGCAAGAAAGTATTATCAACAAATAATTGAAAAGATATGAAAGACGAAATAGTAGAATCCATCCTAAACCGATTTATTTTGCGTTCTAAGGCGGGAATAGAAAAATACGGTGTTACGCTACAACGAGAGGATTTAACGACGTTAGAATGGCTACAACACGCTCAAGACGAAGCAATGGATTTCTGCCTTTACATTGAGCGTTTAAAGCAAGAGTTTAGTAACAAATAAAAACCAAATAAAAATGAGTGCAATTGGAACACTAAGTTTTAAAAACCCTGACGGTACTTACACGAACTGGGATTATTCAATTAATGACACGACCGATAAGTTCGGTAACAATGTTTCGTTTTGGATTTCACAAACTAAAGAAGAACGTGAGGCAAAAGCTAAAAAAGTCTACGTAGCTAACGGCAGAATCAGATGGACTGATGGTAAGATCGTTAAGGCTGAGCCAATTCAAAAGACGGAAACTAAACCTGAATCGGATTTACCGTTCTAGCCTAACGGGGGTGTAACAGCCCCCTAATTTTAACACTATGAAAACTTGGTATAAAATAGTCTTTAAACTAAACCACCGATGGTCTTTCTCCGTGTTTAGCTACGAATCTGAAGACGAAAAGAAAGCCAAACTTCAACGATGGAAAGACGAACACGTGAGTCCGTACAACCACATTGAAGTAATCTGGCACGGAATAGACGAAATGGATTTTACACAAAAGAAAAAACGAAACTATGAAAAAGAGAATTACAACATTGATGAATTGGATACAATCAGTTAATCCACAATCACTAACTAATGAAATTTGGAACTAATGAAAGATTATTTAGAATTTTTAGAAAACAAACGTCACACAATAGGTGATTTTGGTTTTAATCCTAACTGGATACCTGAAGGTGCTTTCGACTTTCAAAAGTACATTATTGAAAAAGCCGTGCGTAAAGGTCGCATCGCTGTATTTGCTGACACTGGATTAGGTAAGACTTTGATTCAGTTGTCTATCGCTCAGAACATCGTTAATCACACGAACAAAAAGGTTCTAATATTAACACCTTTGGCAGTTGGTTTTCAGTTCTTGAAAGAAGCTGAACGGATCGGAATAGACGACATTCAGCAAACGATCAAAGGCGAACATACAAAGAGGATAGTAATATGCAATTACGAACGATTGCATTACCTTAATAGTTCAGATTTTGTCGGGGTTATCTTGGATGAAAGTTCAATACTAAAGAACTTCGACGGTAAGATTAAGAACCAAATAAATTCATTCATTAAAAAAGTTCCTTACCGTTACCTATCAACGGCAACACCTTCACCGAATGACTTTATAGAATTAGGGACAAGCTCTGAGGCTTTGGGTTACATGGGTTATATGGATATGCTCGGAAAATTCTTTAAGAATAATCAGAACAGCGTTGATAGTAATAACCGCAACATCGGCGAAAAGTTTTATTTAAAACCTCACGCCGAAAAAGATTTCTTTGCATGGGTTAATCAATGGTCAATAATGGTTAAAATGCCGTCAGATTTAGGATTTTCAAATGATCGTTACAATCTTCCGAAATTGATAGTTAATCAACATATTGTAGAAAATCAATCTTTGATTGATGTAAGCGGTCAAATTCAGATGTTTAACATTGTTGCTAAAAACTTTCATGAAATTAAGCATGAAGAAAAAAGCACTGTTAAAGAAAGATGCGAAAAAGCCTCTGAATTGGCAAGCGATAAAACATCTGTATATTGGGTAAATAGAAACGATGAAAGCTCATTGATAAAGCAAATGGATAAAGATGCCGTTGAAATACTTGGATCAATGTCAATCGAAAAGAAAGAAGATATTCTTATGAATTTTGCAGATGGAAACATTGAACGCCTGATAACCAAAGCAAAAATGACGGGAATGGGGTTGAATTGGCAGCATTGTAATCATTCGGTATTTTTCCCTACATGGAGTTACGAACAATACTATCAGGCGATCCGTAGATTTTGGCGTTTCGGGCAGACTAAAGACGTTATAATTGACATGGTAATATCGGACGGTCAAACAAGGGTTGTCGAAGCGTTACAGCAAAAGACGGAAAAGGCTATCCAGCTTTACGAAAACCTGACAAAGAATGTTAATAGTTCATTTGAACATAGAACAAAAGAGTTTAATCAACAAATAATCAAACCTTCATTTATTTAATTATGGAAAACAAAGTAAAAGATCAATTGATCACAGAAAATTACGCAATCTATAACAGTGATTGTATGTTAGTATTACCAACTATCGCGGACGAAAGTATTGATCTTTCAGTTTATTCGCCCCCATTTGCAGGGCTTTACAACTATTCAAGCTCTGAACATGACTTTTCAAACTGCGAAAGTAAAGAACAGTTCTTGGATCAGTACGAATTTTTGGTAGCCGAGATTGCTAGAGTTACAAAGTCTGGGCGTATTACAGCTGTTCATTGTACGGATGTGTTCGATAATACTTGCCGCCTTTGGGATTTTCCACATGAGATCATTCGCATACATGAAAAATACGGATTTGAATATCGAAACCGTATAACTATTTGGAAAGAACCTTTAAAAGTTCGTATGCGTACAATGGTTCAAAGCCTTATGCACAAGTTTATCGTAGAAGATTCTACAAAGTGTTTCACGGCTATGCCTGACTATGTATTAATCTTTACAAAGAAAGGCGAAAACAAAATTCCTGTAACGCATGAAAAAGGATTGCTTCGTTATTTTGGTGAAACTCCAATACTTCCAAATATTTTACAGGCTTGGAATAATGCTAACAATAGCGATTTGAATGAAGCTCAACTTTGGGATTTGCTGAACAGAAAGTATAAGAACCATGACGACCCGAAAGGAAATAAGCTGTCTCACTACATTTGGCAGCGTTACGCCTCATCTGTTTGGGATGATGTAAGAATAGACAATGTACTACCTTTTAGAGATAGTAAAGAAGATGACGATGAAAAGCACGTACACCCGTTACAGTTAGATGTGATTGATAGAATTGTCGAACTATATTCAAATCCTAATGAAGTAATTTTAACTCCATTTATGGGTGTTGGTTCAGAGGTTTACAGCCCTGTTTCACTCGGTAGAAAGGCAATCGGAATAGAATTGAAAGACAGCTATTTTAAACAGGCAAAAATAAATTTATCTTTGGCTCATTCACGTTTCAAAGACGAAATAGAACAAATATCTATTTTCGATGCAATCCAAGCGCAATAGCCTAATCGAGAGCGTGACCAATACTTTAGTAGGGTTGGTCACCTCTTTTGTGATTCAGTTAATCATTTATCCTGCATTGAATATTCCAGTTACCATCGGCCAGAATATTATCATTACAGCTGTATTCTTTATTGCTTCGATTGGTAGAGGTTATTTAATAAGAAGGATATTTAATAAATTTGAAATATGAGAGATTCAATGATAATTTACAGATCGTTCCACGAAGCAATAAAAACCCTCCCTCTTGAAAGACAGGGGGAGGTCTGGAACGCTGTATTTGAGTACGGTATGAATGGCATTATCGTAGATTTAGAGGGCTTATCCAGTACTGTTTTTACCTTGATCCGTCCGCAACTTGACGCTAACATAAAAAAGTATAAAAACGGGTGTAAAGGAGGTCGTAAAAAAAACCTAAACGAAACCAAAAAAGAACCTAAACGAAACCTAAATGAAAGCAAAACGAAAGCTAATGATAATGTTAATGTAAATGATAATGATAATATACCGCATTTTTCACGACCTAAACTTGACATAAACGGATTCCCAATCTACGAATAATGAAAGTTAACCATAGAGATCAAGACGAGTTTTTAGAGTTGTTAAGAACAAACCGTGTTCCGTTAGGTAAGGGGATAGGTATAGACTTAGACAACCATCTACGATTCAAAGAAGGTAAGTTCAATATTATCTTGGGTCACGCTAACGTAGGTAAGACGTATTGGTTGTTGTATTATCTGTTATGCCTAAGTGCGAAGCACGACCTTAAACACCTAATTTACTCAAGTGAGAATACAGTTGAAGGTATTAAGAGAAACCTGTTAGAGTTGTATCTAAACGCTAAAGTAGGTACGCTATCAAAAGACGAAATGCAAAGAGGTAAAGATTTTATAGAATCGCATTTTGATTTCATAGATACAAACAAGGCTTTAACCTTAGACGACTTTATGAAAGGTGTTCAAGGGATGGGTAAGTACGACACGTTAATGATTGACCCGCATAATTCATTCTTAAGACCTAGAGGTACAAACGCACACGACTACGACTACGAAATGGCTACACGATTAAGATTGTTTTGCAAGATGACCAACACAACTATTTACCTATGTATTCACGCAGCGACTGAAGCACTCAGAAAGCTACACAGAGACGGAGATTACGAAGGGCATCCAATGCCTCCGACAATGGCAGATGCTGAAGGTGGCGGTAAGTGGGGTAATAGGGCTGACGATTTTCTAGTAATTCACCGATACGTAAGTGATCAAGATAACTGGATGTACACACACGTTCACGTTAAGAAAGTAAAAGAAACTGAAACGGGAGGTAAACCGACTATGTTGGGAGAGCCTGTAAGATTCAGGTTAGAAAACGGAACGGGTTTTAGCTGTAACGGTGTTAACCCATTGAAGATGGACGTAAACACGGAAGTAAAAGGAAACTTAAACTTTTGGAACTTAAATGATAAATCAGTACCTTTCTAACCTATGAAACCAGACACACTAATAGCAGAAGTAAACTTACAAGCGTTGTTAACTTCTATCCGTCTTTCAGTAGCTGAGATAGAGGAAAAGCATCCAAGCCGTACCGACTTAATAGAGCCGATGCGAAAACACGAACAAAACCTTAAATACGTAATGACAGTATGGATGGAGCGTGAAAGACAGATAAGAGAACTAAACAAGCTAGTAGCTAAACTAAGCGAAGAGAATTTAAGATTAAGACAACGGAACAACTTTCTGGAACTATGAAAACACGAACAAAAAAATGTAAGAACTGCGGAAACCTATTCACCCCTTACACATCTCTTCAAAAGTTTTGTACAGAACCAGATTGCATCCGTGTTTTAGTAGAAGAAACTAAATCCAAAGAATGGAAGAAAAAGAAAGCCAAGAAGAAAGAGGAGTTAATGACCTTATCCGATTGGATTAAGATAGCACAGCAGACGTTCAACAAGTACATCCGACTACGTGACAAAGACAAAGGTTGTATAAGTTGCGGCAAACCACTTACTTCTAAATTCGATGCAGGACATTTCTACAACGCTAATAACCATTGGAATGTTAGATTTTTTGAGAGCAATGTTCACGGGCAATGTGTGACTTGCAACCAACATAAGCACGGGAATTTAATAGAGTACCGAAAATGTTTGATTGAAAGAATAGGAGAAGATGAATTTTTTTGGTTAGAATTTTACGCTAAAAAAACACGGAAATATAGTATTGACGAATTAAAAGAAATTGTAATATTGTACAAACAAAAGATAAAAGACTATGAGAAGAAAGCAGAAAGACCTTAGAGCCTACCGTATAAAAAGACGGACAAAAGATTGGTTTATGTACCTATTCTTGAAAGACTGGAATTTTGAACGACTAAACCCCAATGAATAATGAAACTATTTTTAGAACTAACCTGCCCTGAGTGTAAAGGCAAAGGCGGGTACGAAACGATAACAGGAGATGTCAGCGAAAACACGGTATGTCCGTCTTGCGATGGCGACGGTGTTATCTGCAAACAAGTAGACCAAATGTATCTATACAACCTATCGGATAAGCTAAATGAATATCCTGAGTTAGTAGAATGGATTCTTGAAAATTAAACACGGATATGAAAGCAACATTTGAAACTGAAGACCCGAAAGAAATAATCCAACTTGCCAAAGCATCTGACATGGCATCTTTTATCTGGGAGTTAACACACAACGGATGGCGAGAGTTCAAACATACTGACTACGACTACGAAAAGGCGTGGTATAAAATCAATGAACTCCTTGAGGAATATAATATCAATCCTGATGAGTTGATGTAACTTTTAAGTTACTAATAGGTAAGTTACTCTATGGTAACTTGATTTAGATATGGGCAGTTTGTCCAGTTTATTAACTAAAAAACAAGACAACAATATGAAAGAAAATATTGAAAAACAAGAAGATACAGAGAAGCACCTACTGGACAAATTGCCTATAGGTGATGTTAGCGGTAGTGCTATCAAGCCACCATTAGGATTGACACCTAAGAAATTTCACGATGAACGTGTGAAAACAGAACGATTTAATGAAGTGTGTGGGGCAATTGCTCGATACTATGATGCTGGATTAAAGATTAACATTGAATGGATTCAAGAATATAATGAGTTAGTTGAGTGCGTTGACAAGCATTACCGCTAACAGTAGTGCAGACGCTCGTTTTAATGGCGTTTGCACTTTGTTATTAGATATGTGGTAAAAATTAGGACTTAACTTAAATAGAAATGAAATACTTGATATTAATAACGATACTGTCTTTAACGCC
>Ga0315909_10001357_pt1 | contig 33092 bp, 53 predicted proteins | sample LakEriMetagenome_11_FD_203527 | JGI IMG/M metagenome (GOLD analysis project Ga0315909, IMG submission 203527) | Freshwater fungal communities from buoy surface, Lake Erie, Ohio, United States - Buoy 2 MA125 | ecosystem: Environmental > Aquatic > Freshwater > Lake | place: USA: Lake Erie, Ohio... | reverse complement strand
TATACCATTTTTAAGTAGTAATTCAGCACACATTTGTTTTGTTATCTGTCTTTCAATTAATGGGAAAATTGGTTTTGCCTGTTGATATTGCTGGCTAAATCTTACTGCTCTATTTATTTCCTTTTTACTGTATTCAAACCCAAATACTTGATTTGCACCATCATTCTCTCTTTCAATCTTTTGTCTTACTTTTTTCTTTAATTCATGTGTACATTTTGCACCTACTGGGCTATTTATAAATTTAGATGTTTCAATGACATCAAATTGATCTGAATATTTATTTGATTTTACAATATCTATTTTTTTGCCATACCATTTTTCACAATCGGCTATAAATCTTTCATTGTCAGAATGTGCAGTATCAATGTGTATGTAGTAAAGACTTACATTGTCTTTCCCATACATTTCAATAGCCATCTTACAAGCTACTGCACTCGTTATCCCACAGCTAAACCAGGCAATGACTTTCATTATTTTTTATCTAATTCAGTAAAATCACATGTCAATAAAACTGTAAGAATAGACATACCAGTTATGCCTATCAATGCTATCACACCTACTAATATTTTTAATGCTATCATGGTTTTCAATTGTAGTTTAAAAAATGCCCAGCCCCATCTGTGGAACATAACTCACACCCCTGTTTGTTAAATTTTAATTGTTTAGGGTTTAAACTGGGCAATACTTTTATTTTTTCTTTGCTTTCGTTTGTTTTGGCTTTACTAATTCAGGTGGTGTTTTCACCTCTTGTTCAGATGTGCCTGGCTTTGGCAATCCCTCATAGTAAAACATCAATCTTTTTAACATGTCAAACACACAGTCACCACACCAGTATGTCAATACATAGCTAGGATTCAAGTACAAATGATAGATATGCTCATACATTTTCAATATTTCAATATCTATATTTTTTGTATAGCCCAGCTTTACTGTTTCAAAATTAATCTTGTTTTTTTCTAAAAAATCAATATGTTCCTGTTTCATTTGCTTTTCTCATTAAGGTGTTAATTAATACGGATAAAATTGCAGCCCCCATCATCACAATCAAAATCTCAGTGACATAAGATGGTAGCCAATAAAGTGCCAAAGCTACCCATGCAGGTAAACATACCAGGCAGTTAAAAGGTCTAAAATCAATTTTCCATTTTTTGTGCAATCTAGCCATCTCTATAAAATAGAAACTGAATAAAGCTGATGCTACAATTGTAAGTAGTAAATTTATCATATTACTTGTTTTATTTTAAGTCCACCAATTTGTTTAATACACACATCATCCTTAGATCTGCCCTCAACCTTTTCCCTGATAAATGCATTCACTTCATCAATGATGTCAATTAAAGTGTCCATGTCAGTCTCTTTATTGATGTCAATTACTACATCAAGTCCTGCATGAATATAGTTTCCTATAAGTTTCTTTTGTTGGTTATCCTCTTTTCTCACTGCTTTTGATAGTTTCTTTTTTACCTTTGTTACAGTTTTAAATAGGGATCTATAGGGAATTTTCGTATCTCTACTAAGTTTCAAAATGTTTCTACCATTCTCAGCATAAAGTTCAAATACATTTTTTTCATACCAGTGCAGCTCACCCATTGATTGTTTTATTTTGCTATCCATTTCCTCATGTATTTCAGCCCCCTCATCTGCTTTCTCATAGTTATCACAGTACTCAGCAAATGATCTCCTAAACTGATTAAAAAAGGTAGATCTGTCACTCTTAGCCATATTCAGCATTGTCCTGACTACAAAGTATTTAAGGTAGCCACTATTCCACATCCCTAGTAGTCTATCATTGTCCATCTCACATAAAACTAAAAAAATTTCCTGCCTTAAATCATCCTGTAATTCCACAGGCTGCATTTTCCCAATGGCCTGGCTAATGTCTTTGTCCAGGTACATTTGTGTGATGATGGTTTCTTTATTCATAGGTTAGTAGTTTGGCCATTCTTTTAGTGTTACCTCACCATCCACATCTGTAGCAATCAAGCAGTGACATCCTGATGTTTTCGCCTTATTCATGAAATCAATTTGATGCTGACTTAATTTATCGGTCTTTGTTTTAACCTCACAGAATACTGATACACCTGTGTGCTTTTGATAGCCAATAATGTCAGGCACACCTTTCAAACCTGTGAATGTTCTGCCTCTCACAGCTAGATTGTTTTGTCTCCATACAAAGCAGAATCTAGATTCTAAGATTTTTATAGCATTTGCTGTGATATGTGATGCAGTAAATTCTTTCATATTTCAATGCTAATATGTTTCCTTATTTCGATAGTACAAAATATTCTACTATTTATTTTTGAATATTTTTTTGCATGTAGGTTTTCATGGCATCTCTCATTGAGTCTTTGTCTAGATCAGTACTCATCCTATTGCTGTCACCAAATGCCTTGTACTGTGAATTTTGCTCATCTTTAAACCTCATGTATTCCTGGTGTCTTTCATTCCTGTACTGTTCTAGCATCTCAAAAAAGGTAGGCATATCCATACGATCATAAACTTTGCCATACTTGTATTTCACCATGCCATCCAAAAATAGCATGATGTCCTCAAATGCTAGCTGATCCTCATTTGCACTGTCAATCAATTGCAGTGATAGTTCTAGTACCTGGTCAGCATTCATACACACCCTCAAATTGAAATTTGATAGTGTTTTTTGAATTGCTTTTGCTAGGATGGCTGACACCTTATCTACACCATAGGTTTGCACTAAGCCTGGCAGTCTGTCCTTTACTGGGATATTCTCAATCACTCGCATAGGCATAGCATTCCCTTTTTCTTTCCATCTGCACATTTCATTGTGTATCTGACCAGTACTACCTACTGCCAAAGCGTTTAGCAAATGCCTCGTGTAGTTGTTCGTCTGTGATATGGCTAACTCTTGTTTGCTGTGTTTTTGTATTTCCATTGTTTTCAGTTTTTAGTTCAAAAAATCCTTTCCATCCTTTTGCCATTGATTGCTGTATGATCAGGCAGGCATTTTGTTCAATACCATTTGACAGCTTCACTAATTCATTCAAACTAGCTTGCTCTGATCCTGATGACTTAAATTTGAATTTATGTTCTTTGGCTTTGTAGTCTTTCCATATTTCCCAGTAAGACATAAACTGAGCAGATGTGAATGGGTATGTAATTTCAATTTTTGGTTTTTTCACCTTATCCTTATCCATATCCATTTCCTTATCCATTACCATATCCATATCCTTATCCATATCCATAGCCCCATTTAAGGGGCTTGCAAGGGGCTTAGACTTGTCAATTTGGTTTTTGTATTTTTCCAAAATTTTTATGATTCCTATATGTGCCTTATTATTTGCACTCAGTCCTGATGGATATTGAAATTCAACAAATGATGGTATATACCATTTTGATCCCCCATCAATAGGAATAACTTTGTCACTAAAAAATTCTAGTGCTTTTTGCTCGTTTAATTTTTCGCCTACTCTGATCTGTGCTACATCCATGTCCACCTGCCAAATTCCAGCATAATCACAGTCATCACAAATATAAAGCCAAAGCAGCTTGTATGGGGCTTGTAAGCCCCTTATAAAAGGCTTTTTCCATTTTTCAGTATCAGTGAATCTTTTTGCCATAATAAAATAAAAAAGCCCCAGTGCTGTGGATCGCAAAGGGGCAGGTTTTTAATCACCTAATAAACTCATTTAGATCATCCACTATCTAAATGAATTGTTTTTCAAATATGAATAAATATTCTGAAACTAAAAAATATTTTTTAATCAATATGGCTAGCTTTCCAAAAATTGACAGTCCTGCCAGTTTCAAAGTCTTTCCCCCTAAATGCTGTTTCTATTAGCCCTGCATCCATTAGTTCACCTCGCCTAGGTGTAACCCTATTTATAGGCCAGGATAGATGCTCTGAGATCTGATGATCATTGCAGATACCTAGATGCTGGATGGCATACAAAACTCTTTTTTGCTTTTCATTTATGTTAGTCATTGCCTCAAAATAGGCAGGTAGACTTGTTTTAAAATCGTACATTTAGATGTCTAGTTTAATGGTGATGTAATATGAATCATCAGTACCTACTTTTGATATAGCCATAAATTCATTTAGATGTACAGATCTTTGCCATTTACTATAAAAGGCCTTTTCTCTGATCATCTTATCATTTTTAAAAAGATAAATTATTCCTCTTATCTGATCACATTTAAGTCCGTATTGTTTCATTTATAACATATTAAAGCCCAGTGTATTAGACTGGGCTTATTTAATTAGAATGGTAGGTCACCATCAATGATTTCGGCATCCTGTACTGATGTATTAGGTGCAGATTTTTTTGTAGGTGCATAACCAGTTTTTTGCTCAGGCTTATAAGTATCTAATGTGACAGCCACATCTTTGCCGTATTGATTAGGCTCTGCATACACATTGATGTCTACTTTTACATACTTTTTGCCATTGTACTCAAATGCATGCTGCATAGCATCACTGATACAGATGGATGCTTTTAGCCATGATTCATTTTTCTTTTTACCGTTTCCTAAACGGATTTTGTCATTTGCCATGTTATTTGGTTTTTATTTTGGAATTTGAATTTTGAATGTCACTGTACTAGATTTGATAGGTAGATCACCTTTGTGATAGGTTTTCTCATGATCCTCAATAGCTTTCTTTTTTTCGGTCAGTTCAGCTATCTGCTGATCTAATTCTGACCATCCAGGTAGATGGCTGTAGTCATACTTTATGCTGGTCATCTCTGATACTGAAACACCATTGATCTCAGCCTTTTGCTTTGGATGCTTGTACAATTCATCCAGTACATCAGTGCTGATTTTCTCTTTTACCATCTTAACAAAGGTTTCCATTGCATTTAACCTGATCACAGCATCTAGTGCATTCACATTGCCATCTCTGACCTGTTCTGCCACTGTCTCAGCCATTAGATCAAGGCCAAATTTAGTGGGGGCAATTTCCCCCACCTTTATTTCATCCAATTTAGTTAGCTTTTCTGATTGCATCTTTTTTATTTGTAAAGTGTGATTTAATATTGTTATCCTCTACTATCTTACTATTCATGTGATACAGACTATTTAGCTGTCCAATTGTTTCGCATGTATCTAATACCATCAAAACATCATCAGCATTGGTGTAGGCTTTCCTAGTTAAGATGTCAATCTCAGATAATTCAGCTGGCTTTTGCACAGCTTTTGGCTTAGGTGCTACCTCATGGGTGTCATATTCTGTGTCCAGCTTTTCCTCTGTAGGGATCAAAAACATTTGCATCAGGGCATATTTTAAAGCAGTAGACATAGCCTTATTTGTAGACTTATCTCCGCTATCCATTGCCTCACCCTCAAGTACTGATTCAATGAATGATCCGTCTGTAGTGAAAAACTTGAATTGACATTTAGCTATGGTGTAAATAAGTACACCGCCTTTTGCTGTCTGTCTTTCCTCTCTTTTACTTTCTAGCACATTGCTAGTGATAAATACTGAATGCTTTTTAAATAATGGCTGTAAAGCATTGTACATGTCATCAATGCCTCTGAACTTATAGCCCTGCATTGAATTGGTTTTGCTTTTAGCAATAGCCTCAATTTCCTGCATGATAGCATTGACTGCCTGGTAAATGTTTGGAGTAGTCATGGTCTTAATTGTTTTCATTGTTTTCAAAATTATTAGGTAATATAGTAGATCTTACATATCCAGCTTTCTTAAATCCTTTAAGCATTGATTGTACATTCATTACTGCTATGGGGCTGTAGATCATAGCATCTACTAACTCACCCAGTAATTGATGTCTTTCCTGTGGCACTAATTCGCACCAGGTAGGCAGTTTATCCTCTTTCATATTCTGATGTTATTTCGTTAATTGAATCAATGATGCCCTTAAATGGATTGACAAAGTGGATCACAATAAATTCGTAGATGTCTTTATTGATTTGCTTTGCAGACATTTCCCAATATTGGCTGATATTGTATCTGCCTGTTTCCTGGCAGTGATCACCATTGTGATCTGACCAGTCATGTACCCAGTCAAGCCTGTCAGTACGGTCAAGCCATTTTTCAAATCTGTTTAGTGGAATGTGACATCTGTTACAATCAAGATCCACAGTCAAAATGTTCGTGTCTTGATCTCTGTTAAAGTCAAGTACTGTAAATAATTGTTTCATAGTAGTGTGTTTTTGTAGCACTAAGATAGTAAATAATGTTATACTACCAAAGTTTTTTTATACTTTTTTTTTAGAATTCTACACTAGACAATTCCTTGCCTAGCTTTGCTGCACACTTTTTCATGTGCTTTTTTTCCTCAATAGTGAAATCAATAGGCTTTTTATTGCCATCAAATCCCCTCAATTTGTGGTAGTAGTTAGTGATTCCTGTGCAATATTTAGTAAAAAATTGCTTTGCTGGTACGATCTTAAAAAATTCCTCTTTTGTCATATACTAAACGGTTTGTAAGTTTCTACATCAAATGTATCACTTTTTGAAATTGGTTTTGGTTTTGCTTTGTTTATCCTGGGTGGCAGATAGTCCATTTTCCTACAGTACACATCCACATCCATGTATTTAATTTTTAATACTTTTGACATCCTTTCAATGTTTTCGTATTGCCAGTTGTCATCAATGTACATTCTTTCTGTCTTAGATAATGTCTTAAATGCTTTGCCTTTTGGCATCTCTGCCAGTCTTATAAATTCTGCCATAGGTTATTAGTTTATAAAGTAATTTGATAACCCCCTACATGTTTATAGCATGGGTGACTTTGCAGTTGTTTCTCCACCTGCTCCCTAGTCCATTCCTTTCTAAAATTCTCAGATGGTTTGCCGTTTTTGATTTCAGCAATAATGCAGGTAGCACCCTTATCCTCTACTACTATCCAAAATTCAGGATCGTATGATCTTCGGCTAGTCATGCTCATTCCCCATGCACTAATAAAAAACTGTCTGTTCTCTAATGTGGTGACTTGTATCATAGTGTTTTTGTTTTGGTTATCTAAAATAATCATCTTGTAATAGTGCTAATGCAATAAAGCATACCACAATAATAATGACAGATTCCAGGTTTGTTTTGCTTTCTTTTTTCATAGTTTATTTGTTTAGGGCATAAAGATAGTAAATAATGTTATACTACCAAATATTTGTCCATTTTTTTTATAAAAAAAAAGCCCACTGTAGAAACAGCAGGCCGTACCACACTATAAAAAAAACTATATCTTTTCCTCTCTGAATATTTGTTCAATGTGCTTAGGTAGCACAGTATAATCATTGTCAAAATGATCAGGCATCACATCCATCAGCCGTTTATTCCGATATGGGCTATTCTTTTCAGTACACCACTTTTTGCTGATTACCATCCAGTTATAAAAATAAATGTAGGTATTAGCCTTTTTTATATATTGCTTTTTATCTATAGGTAGCTTGAATTTTTTGATTAATGATACCGATCTGATCTCATTGTCCAATTCTAGATCTCTGCACAGCCCCATGTACTTTTTTAAATTTCGTACCTTTTTACCCTCTAGCATGTCATTAAACTTAATATAAGCCTCACCATCCATGGCATTTGTCCAGGCAGTACATTTGTCAGCCCATTGTGTAAAGTGAGCAAATTCATGCACTAGAATCTCAAGGGAATCAGGTCTATTCATAGCACATGCTAGCACTGGCACTGATTCATCAAAATACCCTGCACACTTATTCCTAGCATCTAGTTTTAGGTACTTTGTGTTTCTTAGTTCACACTTCACATCAAATGTTTTACATGTATTTTTTACATGCTGAACAAAATCTATCATGCTGGATCTTTTAGTATTGCCTCATCAGGTCTGTCTATCTCAGGGATAGTCACTCTTTGCCCCCCTCTTACAGTAGCTAATAGTTTCCTCACTTCATCTACCTCTGCTGTCAATTCCTGGTACTTATTTACCAATAAGATTTCCTGCTGTGCTGCTGTCATTTTGTTCCAATTTTTAGGCATTTTCATATTCAAACTGTATTAATAGATCTATATAATGTTTAGCTTTTTTTAAATCCTCAATCCCATTTTTATCTTTATGTCTCATCACATACTTGATAATGTTACCCTCAATGAATGGCACATTGTTAGCATAGATAAACTCAGTAGGCTGAATTTTAAATTTTGAATAATGGCCACCGCCTATCTGTGTTTCACTTGCTTTCATTTATTTTAATTTATTGCCATCATAAAGTACACCATTGTACATGCACATACCATCAATGATCTGATGTGGCTCTGCAAAAAAGTACACCTGTTTATTTACTGTGTAAAAATGTACAGTGGCAAATCCATGCTGCCAGTCAGGTATCTTTCCTGTAGGAAAATATTCTACCTCAGTCCTCACCCTGCCACATCCTATCTCAATCCATACATACGGATTGTTTCTATTTGTAATAGGCTTATAGTTAAGTCTATGGCTGTGGCCTGATGCACCACTACCCATGTATTCGTAGATGTTTTTCTCACCTGCATTTTTAGACAGGCTTAACCCATGCACCCCAGTGAAAACATCAAACCAATTGATGTAATCTTTCCCATCCCACTCAATGCCATAATCATCAAATGACAGGATCTTTTGTAACTCTGTAGTCTTATATTCTTTGAATAATACAGCAAGCCTTGCAAGCTGGCTTTTGCTATTCATGTGGGGCTTAGTGATCCTCTCATCATGATTGCCAGGTATGAATCTTATTTTAGCATCAGTAGATAATCTCAATGGATTGAGGATCTGCTCTTTTGTATATTCTACCTCTTTGATTTCGCTGTACCCAGCCAGGATGCCATCATCAAATAGTTTCTTTTCGTGTCTGCTGACATAGGGTAAATCCATGAGATCACCCAATAGTGCCACCTCATCAAAGTGATTATTTTGTAGCACTCTATTGATGCACCTTTGAACTGTCTGATCAGTTAGCCATCCATGCTCATCAGATTTGATCAGCACAGAATACCTATTCCTGTCAGTAAGTTTTTTAAGTTGCCACCAATTGAACTCCGTTTCGGATAGCCTCGGTCTGTTTGTTTTCATAGGTAGTAAATTTATAAAGCCGTCAACCGTATCTAAATCAATACAAATCCATTTTTGTCTATTTTGCCTGAATTGTGTAGTGCTAATAATTCATTAATTGATTTGCCGAATGTCTTTTGAAAATGAGGATCATCTTTGAATCTCCAATCACCGCCCCATTCCCAGCCATATCTTTTAAATATGCCTACAATCTCCATCCAATCAGCTTGCTTATCTCCATCAGCGTCAATCTTTTGATCCCAGCTAGCCGTCTCAAAAGTGCCATTGTTGTCTTTGTCTAATAGCAATACTATGTCGATTGCCAAAGAATAATTATGATAAGATTGACCGCCCCTGGCTTTTGTAACAATTGCCCCAGGCTTTGATCTACCTTGAGCATACAAAGCATCCTGCTCCGCAAATGTTCTAAGTGTATGTGTAAATCTACAAATAGATTTGCCAGTCAAAGCAGCACAAATTTCATCATAGATCTGTACAGCCTCATCTCTTAGCTTAGGATGTAGTAATTGAATCCTCTCTAGTGTCTTTTGGTCTTTCATCTTTCTTAAATTTTTCTATAATTGTGACACCTAGCACTGCTGCTGAATACCACAAAAATCCCTCAAATACGAACTGTTTAGTATTAGGCATGTAACCCAATACAATAGCATTTATAAAGGCTGATATGCCAGCGAATCTTTTGCTAGATACCAACCCACTATCCGATAGTAAATGCTTTAAGAATTGCATAGATTTTGCCTTTGTACTTATATAGCAAAAATGCAGGTATTGCCAGCAATATCCAAAACCAGGAAATCTTATTCACCTTTTTTTCTTTTGTCACAGTCTTTTCTTTTACACTTACAGTATTCCTGGTATCATTGATAATCACCTGATCCTTATCTAGTTTTGTAGTTTCTTTTTTCTGCTGTTGTTTAATTTTCTTTTTCCTTATTTCCTTGATGGATGCAGCAGGGATGGATATGCTATCCCCTTTAAATGAAACAAACCCAGCAGTGCTATCTTTAAATATCACCACTAGGTCAGCCGTTTCTACTGTAGCAGTATTAATCGTGTGTAAGCTATCTGATGTAGTATAAACCTTAGACTGATCCACACTGGATGCTGTACTATCCTTGATATGCTTATCAGTAGTCTTGTGTATCATTGTGCATGATGACAAAAGGATAGTAAGTATGAGTAGTCTCATTAGTCTCGATCTTGTTTATTTTGCATTGCTATTGCTAGCTTATTAATTGTAGTCAAAATATTGTCCAGTTTCTTAGCTATGATGTCATCCTGTTTTTCAACCATAGTCACTCTCACCTCTAATTCTTTCAGTTTCAAACTTACTTTCACATAAATACTGATCAGTCCTATGATTATCATGATGGCCTGTCCACCTAAAAAAATTGCAATATTCTGCATGTCTTACTTGTTATCTATCAATTTCAAAAATATTGGATAGATCTCATCAGTTTCAATCTCAGCCACAGTATCAATAGTCAATTCACTTGACCATAGATCCTGCACATTGATGTCTTTTTCAGCAGTTAGCAAATCCTCATGCTCTTTGTTGAACTCAGCAAATTTTTCTTTTTCTATAGTGACCATGCCATCCTTTTCCTCACCATACTTTTTAAATAATTCCTGTTTATGCTCATCATACAGCTTGAACTCATCACCTACTAACTTTGCCAATCTTGACAAATATAGCTTTGTTTTCATGTTCGTTTTTTGCTTCAACAAACCATGACTGATGATCTCTACAGATCCATCTTGTTTTTGCTTTGTGATTCCGTTCAATTCGTAGTGTAGTGCTACGATTTCGTGTAGTTGTAATTTCATGCTTTCGTGTTTTTTATATATAGTTTTTTTTTGCTTTTTTACTCATTCCATGGCAATGGCAAATTCACTATAGGTGGATTCTTTTGTGTTTCTATTTGTGCATCTAGGCTAGCTTTCAATGCATCTATATCTAAGCCATTCTCTAGCCATCCTATCACTACTACCTCAGTCAAATCAGGGTATGCTGTGAAATCTGTTGCTGATGGTGTAGCACATGCCATCAAGCCATAGACATCAGATGAATAAGTGCCATCATTTGCCTGTAGTCTCCAATGCACATTTTTTACCACATCTGTTAGTTTGTCCTCTGTTGGTGCTGTGTCCATTGCACTGATCACCCAATTGTATTGTATTGCCATTATTTATTTTATTTTATCGTTTAATTCCTGGATAGCTTTAATTAATACAGGTACTATTTTGCTATAGTCTACACCCTGCATTTGTTTGCCATCTTTCTCACCTGTCACCGCATAGTTGATGACTGTTTGTAATTCGTGTGCAATCACACCATGTGAACGGCTTTTATCAGTTTTCCATTCATGGTCATATGCTTTCATTTTACTTACTAAATCAAGACCGCTAAAATCTTTAAAGTCTGCTTTAAGTCTATAGTCAGATGATGTGTTATATGATGTGCCTGATCCACTTGTAAAAATTGATCCTACTGCACCATTTGCATTTGAAAAAACTACTTGTCCTTCACTACCAGTTCCAGTCCTAACACAATGTAAAGCATAACTGTCTGGATTATGTAATACAAGTCTTGAAGTAAATGAATTAGTAGTAGTACCAGCTAATATATAACCATCCGATGTAATTCTTACCCTTTCTGCATCACTTGTGCCTAATATTAATGCAGTTGCAGCAGCATTCCATACATAAGCGTTATTTCGCAAAGATGTATTTGCTACACTACTACCACCAACACCCAAATAAAAATTTGCAGTTGAATTGGCATTTGTAATATTAACAGTTGAATAAGATGTAGTGCCGTCATTGTTTACTCTTACCTTATCTACACCTGATGTGCTTGTAGTACCTATAAGCAATAAGCCACCGCTTGTAAGACGCATCCTCTCTCCGTTATTAATAAAAAACCTAATAGGGTTAGCATCTGTTTGATTAAGGAAACCGCCTAAGGAACTATCAGAGCCAATTCTGAAAGCATAACTTCCCCCTTGCTGATATTCCGTAAAACTTCCAGCACTACCATTTATTGTTTGAATAGTATAATTGGTGACTACTGTAGGCGTAGTTGTACCAATTCCTACGTTCCCACCTGATGTAAGCCTCATTTTCTCACCGCCTGATGTAACCCAAATAGTAGCACCTGTTTGTGATATAATCACAAAGTCACCTGCTAATGATCCTGTCACAAATTGTGCATTTGCAGTCACTAGCCCAAACTTAGCCTGGTACACAGCCCCAGTCACCGCCTCACCCATTGACACCGTTGGTGCTGCACCTGACAATCTCAAATGTGCATCAGCAGTAGCATTAAAAATTTCTAAGGATCTTTGTGGGGTTGTCGTACCAATACCTAAACGATTATTAGTAGCATCCCAAAAATGATTCGCTGATCCTGCCACACTTGTACTGCCAGTAAAATAAGTTACATGACCACTCGTACCTGTACCTGTTACTGGGTTTGTTAAAGCATTTTGTTTATTATTAAATGTAGTCCAGTCTGTACTAGATAAAAAACCGTTTGTACTTCCATTTGCTTGACTGATTGAAAATGCACCTGTGCCACTGTTATAAGACAATGGAGATGATGCAGATAGTGAATTTAATGATATTGGTGTAAATCCTAATATAGTTGCAATAGACTTATTTTTCCATAAAGTAGTCGAACTCTCATAAACTAAAACCTCATTATTTGCTACTGATGAAATGGCCACATTGTGCAATTCCTCTAATTCATAGCCATTTTGTATTCTTACTTCGATAGTACCCTGTGTGCTGCTACTCCTAGTCACAATACCTACATAAACCACATTGTCAGGTGCAGATGGCTTTGTAGTAGTGTAACCACCTGCCACTGTAGGAGATAGCCACAAAGTCACACCTGCTGTGTATGCTGATGTATCTAAGCCTGTCAAATTCCCAATGACTACCACATATCCGTTTGCGTTATTTGCAATATCATTCTGTACTACTCCATAGGTATTTGATGATGTACTTTCTGAATTTGCCTGAGCCTTTGCGATCAATGGCAATGTACCACTAGATCCGTTCAAATAAACTACAGTACCTTTTGTTACAGTTGCACCTGTGGTGTTTCTCACCTCTGTCAATATTCTGTCAGATGACAATAAAGTAGGGAATGTCTGATATGCACCTGTACCATCCACATATTGAGCAATTGTACCAGTGTACATTGGTACGTTCACCCAGTTTGATCCGTTATATTTTATTATGTTTCCATTGGCAGCAGTAGTGATAATCACATCACCCAATTGATTCAATGTGTAGTCACCCTCAGCAGGTGCTACAGATCCCACTCTACCATTAAACGAAATTACCCCTGCACCTGTCAAAGATTTTAGGTCAGTGATCGTAATCTTATATAAATAGCCAGTAGTAGGATCACCCACCGCAAGTAAATCACTTAATGATAAAGATGCCCTACTGTCTAATTCTGATATTTTCTTATTTGCCATGCTTATAAATAGGTTTATGCTGGGTATTGGTACTGAGTAGGGATCACACATCTATCTGATGTAAATGGTAACTCTAAGCTGATGTCAGCCTTTATAGCTATCAAATTGTCAGGTGTGTCCTCAGTTATAAAAGTCAATGATACGTTTTCACTCATCTCAAATTCAAATTCCTGATACAATAATTGAGCAATGATGTCCTGTGTCACACTTAGCATGTCACTCAAAGCCTCAGTCTCATTGATTTTTTCAGGTAGCATTCTATCAAAAAAATACAGGCTGAAATTCAGTGTCAGTGTCCTAGTGGAGATATTTGCATTCGTAGAATCAAAGTACATAGCAGGATAGACATTGTCTGCACTTTCCCCTAGAAACTCATCAAAGTCACCGTAGTAAACAGTGTTAATTTGCTGATGTGCCTCTGCTATTGCTTTTATTTGACTTACTACCTGGTTTAATGTTAGTGTCCTTGCTGCCATTGTTTGTTTGTTTTTCCAGGAATACTTTTAGTTTATCCTGATTTTTTTTGCTATATGTCTTATTCGCCATCACAGCATGAATTTATGTTTCCCTGATACATTTGCTCAAAGGATTTCCCTTTACAGCCACAGTCATCACCTAGCCAAATGGTAGTAGTGTATGCTTCAATATCAGGTCTAATAGTGTCCACTCCGTTCCCTGGATTGTTATATAAAGGGAATACTGTAGTAGTAGATGATTGCCTTAAAAATTTTACTAGCCTTTGCTTATAGAATTCAGCCCTAGCTTTGTATCTATTTGCCACATCAATCATATCCTGGGCTGATGGCATATCAGTATTCTCACTGCTTTTTCTTACTACCCCCTTATTGTAAAACTGATAAGATAAGCCCATAGGCAATTCACTCATCACATAATACACTAAGCAGTTTGTAATATAGCTATCCAATAGATCTGTTTCTGCTGCTGTCAAATCATTGTCATCAATTCCATCCTGCAAACGATTGTATAAACCTGTACCCAATGCAGGCAGAATATACATATCCTGTGCTGTCAGGATCTCAGGCAAAATCAGTTTCTCATCCACATTCGCATGCAATCCTGTTCTCTCCTTTATTGTCTTTACTGATATAAAAAGTGTATTCCTACTCATTATTTTTGTTTTACTTTTTTATTACTATGTTACTCATCCAGGTATGTCTGCAGCTAGGTGAATCACCCCACCATCCACCGCCTCTGTCAAATACACTATAGCCTAATCTTGCACTGATATTTTCAATGTCTGCTCTACTATATAGCTTATCCAATGAAATCAATTTTCTACAAAATTCTCTAGATGGATGCTCTGGTGTGTCTCTTTGATCTACTGGTACTTGTGTTTTCCACTCATAGCTGTACATCACTTTGAAACTCGTAGTGTCAGCCTTTTGTCCTGGTGCAAGTTTGCTTAATGGCTTTATAGGCACTCTCTCTATGGCATCACCCACTATTCTAGCTTTCAATATACCATCAGCCTCTAATCTGCCTAATGTGTCATTAATCACCTTTAAATCTGTCTTTGTCACATCAGCAAGTATCTCAGGTGTAATCAAATTATCCTTTGTGATAAGATCAATAATACTCCTTTCCAAATCATTTAAGATAACATCAGCAAATTCTAATGATAAAATCTCATTGTCAATCATTGCCTCTGTACTCTTAAATTTTACAGTCTTTTTTTTTAAAAATGAATAGTTGCTAGCACTTTCCCCAAATTCAGCAAATACCTTAATGACATCATCACTGAATTTTGCAGGTGCAGCCTCATCCTCACCTAGCCAGGTGATCATGTCCTCATCAGTTAAACCATAGCCGTTTCTAAGCATAGCAATAGCCTGATCCCTGCTTATTTTACCCTTATTGAACTCTCTTACTATCCTTTGCATGTTCTGCCATTCTCTCCCTTTTAAGCCCTTTAAATGCTCATTGATAGACTGCTGCTGTGGCTGTGCTGTATTTGTTAAGTCAGGCTGTACACCGTATTTTGTAGCATCAATACCCATCTTTTCTAAGATCCACTCCTTAGGTGCTACCTGAGCAATGATATTCTCACTGAACTCAAAACTGATAGGCTCTACAGGTTGAATGTAGATTTCCTGTTTTGCACCTTTCAATCTAGCTAGCATATTGAAAATGCTTTCTAAAAATTGCTGCTTATCGTTTACATAGGTATTTTTAAAGATCTCATAGCCATCTCTCATCTCAGTTCTAGTGCCTAATTTACCAGGCTCACTGATACCAAATAGACTAGGTGTAGTGATCTGATGACCTGCAAAGATGTTCTGCTGGATCATAGTGTCTACCTTTCCAAAATCCTCTTTTGTTAAATCTGATGCTCCCAAATCCTCTACAATAGCTTTCCTGGATGGATCATTCACAAAGTTTAAAATAAACTTTTTACCATCTGATCCTGTGAATCGTTTTTCAAATCGTCTTTCAATGTTTCCCTTTTCCTCATTGCTAGGCTCACCATTAGGTAGGGTGATAAGTTTACTAGCAGAAAACCCAGTCTGTGCATTTCCTAGTACATGCTTAGAAACCTCAATGTCTGATTCAATGTAGTTTAATGCACCCATGTATCCAGGTAGTGCATAGGTTTGCATCCCTGGTCTGTATTCCTTAATGTATAGAATCTGCTTTCCTTTTCTAGTTTTAGTATTAAATGCAGGGATGATTTCAGGCTCAGATTTTCTATCCGCCCAGTCTTGCTTATACCAAAAATCTGTGTTATCCTTGTTAGATCTTATCTTTGTGTAATCGATATGATTGATCTCAGTTAATTGCTCACCAAATGCACTCCATATCACCTCAAGGTATGCTCCACCAAATACCTCAATGTCAATATCTACCTTTCTAGTCAGGTCATTCAATCCCTCACCAAAACTATTAACATTTTTAATAAATGTCTCAGCAGCAGGATCAGCCTCTTTCACAGCCCATCCATTCCCTATGATATAGTTTACTTTGCCTCTTACAATAGCCTGATGCTTTGCACTCTTATTGTACAAATCTAGCAAATATGTTGGGTAGTCATTTTTCTCACCAAATTCAATATAGCCCTGCCCTCTCTTTTCTCTGTACTCAGGTTGCTTTGCCTCAGCAAAACTCAATACATAAAAATTGTTTGTTAATTCCATTATCTTACTTTAAATGTGTTTGTAGTTTCATATTCGGTAAACTCAAAAGTAGTACTATCATTCAGCCTCAATATCCCTGTTTCTAATAGCCCAGTGGCTAGATCAGGATTGACATTGCTAGTGCTAGCCTGCTCATAGATGTAGTAAGTCCATTCACCTGCTAACTTATTATTGAAATAAGTAGTAGCATTTACGCTGAATTTATTGTACCTATCTTTATGTGCTGATGTATCTGTAGCATTTAACTTAACAAAAGCCACCACATCATTGCTAGTTCTATTGATAAAATAGAATAGATAATTAGGTGCAGACAATGTTTGCTTTTCAGTCAAAGTCACTATCAGATCAGTAGTTTGCCCTTTTGTCAAGTATATCATACCATTAAATAGCATCTAGCCTGACTTTTACCATAAAAAAAAGCCAGCCCCTTTTGAGAGACTGGCCGACTACCTACTATTGAAAACCACGAAAGCCTAAGCTGTCAATCCAGCAATAATTGAGCTAGTCACCTCAGGTGCTAATTCTTTTTCACCACCGCTGAATGTTAATGCATAGCCGTTTTTATCCGCTTGAGCAGTACCAGTAGCACTAGATCCAGCAGTAATGTCTAAGCCATTTTGCTTACCTAATAACCAGTATTTGCCGTTTGCATCCTCTACTACAGCTATCAAATTGTTTTTAGCCAATAACAAGATTTCGTTTCTTGTATTAGCTTGCATCTTGTTTAACATGATAGCTAATTCCTGAGCATAAAAAATAGTTCCGTTTTGGATATTTGCATTTATGTTCTCAGTTAATGAACTGCTATTCTTAACAAGCTGATATTTATAGAATACTTTTCCACTAGCTTTTGTGATAGCTGTTACCACCCCTGACACTTCGGTCATAGATGAAACATCACCAGCAGCAATAAACCATACAGCCTTAATGCCACCTATACTATCTTTGCAGTCTAAAACGTATCCTTGTGTTAATGCACATGGCATAATTGATAAATTTATTTTTTTAAAAATAGGGCAGCAAAATTAATCACTGCCCTGTATTACTTTATACTACGAACTTAACGATCTCACCAGGGAAAGCAAAGTTCACACCCATTTTGAATTCAGATACGAAACGTACTTGATCAGCCTCTTTTGCGTAGAAGATCTCAAATCTTTCTTCCTCATTCAATAAGTCTGTACCGATAAATAAGTTGCTCAATCTTAATGCATAAACCTTATTTGTACCGTTCAAACCTTGTACTGCTACCACTTTGATAGTTGTACCTGGTAATAAGAATTCGCTGTCAGTTTTGCCATCAAATGCATAGTTGAACATGTTTGCATTTTTCAAAGCAATTGTGTATGTACGGAAAACATCCATACCACAGAAAATCTTAACATCATCTTTTGCTACTACCTCAGCAGGGATTGCCTTGTAAACTGCATCAAATACAGCGATTACATTTGCTGATGTGATTGCAGTAGCAGTGCTACCGAAATAAGTGCTAGTGTTTGCGTCTACTACAGCAGTGCTTGCAGCAGTAACTAATTTGATGATACCATCAAACTTATTTTTGTTACCATCAGCTGATGCTGTGTCACCTTGCCATAAACCAATCTCTAATTGAGATGCGATTTTTTCAGTCTTTCTGTTAGAATACTGCTCTGCGAATACTACTGAATCATAGCTGCTACCTGCTGGTAAAGCCTTTTGTAAGTAAGTTCTCTCTAAGTCTTTTGGACATAAAGCCTCGTTTACTTTGATTTTACCTACTGTTACAGTACGTTGAGTGAAAGTAGTAGTACCTGATGCGTTAAATCCGCAAGATGATCCATCTTGGAAAAAAGCGTCAGTGTCCATGATGTTAATCTTTTCGCTAGATTTTACACCTACCATCACATTTCCTTGATCTTTAATTAAGCTAGCTGTTTTGCTACCTAATACAGATGAAGCTACCAAAAGATCTTGATTCTCTTTTGTGTAGGTTGCTAATGCTGATACATCAAATGCCATTGTTATTTGTTTTTGTTTGTTTTAAAAAATTGTTACTTATTGATATTTTTAGCTCTATCTAAAAATCTTTTCATTTTTTCCTCTTTGCTTTCTACATGTGCATTGAACTTATCCTTTGGATTTTCAGTAGCAGATGCAGATGGTGTGCTGATCAATCCTACGATCACATCACTCATTTCGGAAATAGCCTTGCTGAATTTTGCCTCTACCTCAGACATCATTGCCTTTTTAGATTCAGCATCTTTTTTCAATTCTGCAATAGCTTCCTCTAATGCAGCTATTTTCATTTCAGTTTCAGATGGAGCAGGCAATTCTACCTCTACCTCAATCTCAGGTGCAGCCTCATTAGGTGCTTTTAAAGCTGTAATACATCCAGCTTCATCTAAAGTGATGGTAGTGCCATCTACTAACTCATGATCTCCAGCAGGTGCAGGTGATTCATTGCCAGCTTCATCTTTGATGGTAACTTTACCACCTACCTCTAAACTGTCAATAGTCACTTTGCCACCAGATACTAGATCATATTCTTTTGCGGCCTCTGTAGGCTCAACAGCAGGTGCTGCCTCAGGTGCAGGTGCTGGCATTTGATCCCCAGGTGCGAATTGCAACCCAGCAGCTTCAAAAGCAGCTTTCATTTTCAAAATTGCCTCTAATGGTGTCATAATACTTTTTAGCCCTAAATAGATCAAATATGATATTGTGACCACATAGAAACAAAAACAGGTGACATCACTGCCACCTGCTCACACTTATTCTCATTCACTATTTTAGTCTATCTGACTAAGTATGTCAGTGATCTGTGACCATAATTGATTTTCTATGGTACTCATATCCTGTTTTTCAGTAGGCTTATACTGGAATAAACCCTCTACTGAGAAACCCTTTACTTTGCCATCTTTAATCATTTTCCATACCTCATCATTATTGACTTTGAATGATCCAAACCAGCTACCATCAGGCACATCCTCAAATCCTTTCATTGCACTGATACCTCTTTTCTCATCAGTGATCCAGGATTCAAACATAGTAAGCCCCTCTAGTTTTTGGCCACTGTCATGCATCAAATTGACATTTGATTGGTAACCTTTGGCAAAGAATTTCTGTGCTATTTGCTTAATCGTGTCCTTTGTGAATACCACATAGTACTCACCGTTTTCATCATTCCTATAGATAGGTTTGTCAGCCAGCATCAATGCCCCAGTGATTATTTTTTCATCCTCACTTTGGATGGCAAATGCAATACGTTCTGTATTTTCGTTAAATGCTAAGAATGATTTTTCAATGGCAGGTCTGTCTACTAATGCCACAAAATCCACTTCCATTTCATTGTCAATATTAGGGCTGATCTCTAGCTTATAAATTGGTAGCATTCCTGATCCCTCAATGTTTAATACTTTATTCATGTCTATTGTTTTATGTCAGCCTAGCTGCTCTGTTTATACGTTTAATTCTTTCCTGGCTATTAGTTACATCTGATTCTACTATGTATGCTCTGTTTGTAGCAGATCCTAGCTGATTGATTGAATTTGTACTTAACTGTGTCACTGTGTTTTGAACTGGTGCTGCAGGAATAATTGGTGCGGCTGCAGTTGCATTGCCACCTACACCAGCACCACCACTGCCACTGCTACCACCTGAATTTGCAGAATTTATTGATTGAATTCCTTGTACTGATGCAGCTATCACTGATGCTATTGATAACGCACCACCAATCCTTGCTGGAATATATGCAGGGTTAGGAATACCTGGTGGCAAAATAGCTGGCACAGTATTCATTTGAGTGATGATCTTAGCAATGGCTGCACCTTTTTCTATCACCAATCCTGCAATAGCAACCGCCTTACTCTTACCTGCAATCTGCTGTAAGAATCCACCGAACTGAGCATACAGATCTAGATATTTATTGTTTAACTCAATCTTAGCCTGCTGTGCTGCTTTCTCTACTGCCACCTCATCCTCAGCTACTTTTGTCCTGGCATCAGCATATTTTTTCCTAATCTCTGTTTTTTGAAATTCAGTTAGTTCAGTATTTTCTAACTCTATCTCCATTTGCTTATTAAGCAATTTGTCTTTTGTTTCAAGTCTTTCCAGGTCTTTTTCAAAGTCACCCTCAATTGCAGCATTCTCTTTGTCAAGTAATTCTATTTTATTCTGTAGATCTAATTCCCTTATTTGTCTTTCATCAGCTAGCTTTTTCTTTAAATCCTCTTTGTCTTTTTTATCTTGTGCCTCTTTTTGTTCTCTATCTATTTTATCAGTCTCAGCCTTTGACTTAGTATTTAATGCTGTTATCAATGCATCTTTTGTCTCCTGCTTAAGTTTTTCATTTGCATTAATATCTTTTATTTCCTGAATAGTAGCTTTCTCAATTGCTGTTTTTCTAGACTTATATTGATCATCTATTGCTGCAATTTCGGTTTCATCTTTAAGTCTCTGCAGTTTCTTTTGTGCCTCTAATTCAGCAGCCTCTCTTTCTTTTCTATCTTTTTCTGCCTGGCTTTGTTCACTACTTTTCCCAGCACTTTTAGTTGTTCCAGGTTTTGTAGACAATCCCTTTTGCAATAGTTTATCATTTTCAATAGCCTGTTTAGTTAATTCATCCCCTTTGGCTTGCAATCCTGTAATTGCTTTTTGAGCAACCTCTATTTTATTGCTCATGTCTTGAGCATTAGCAACAGCAGTTTTTCCCCAATCCCCTAAGTTAGCGACATGATTATAAAATCCTTCCCAAAAACCTATCTGTGTAGTTTCGCCTGAAACTATTTTAGCACTGTATTCCGCTGCTTTGGCATACATTACCTGTGCCTCTGCTCTTAGCTTAATACTTTTAATTACTACAGTAGTATTTGATGCCATTAATTTTTCAGCCTGCTCTAATGATCCAGCATATCCAACACTATCTCCTAATTTATCATTATATTCTTTTAATGCATCTTTTTTAGACATTGTGCCTTTTTTGGCTGCCTCTAATGCATTCTGTACTGAATATAATTTTATGTTAAAATCTGTAACTGCTTTTGTAGCTGCTTCCTGGGCTCTAGTTTGTTCTAGTTCTACAGCAGTAGTTTTTGACATAGCACTAGCTAATTCCTCGAAATTTGAAACCAAATAACCAATTGCAACAACCAGCAATCCAATACCTGTGGCAGCAATAGCAAATTTTAAATTTTTAAACCCTACTGTTGTTGTATCTACTGCCCCTGTAAATAATTTTTGAATAGCTGCTGCTGCTGATGTGGCTGCACTATTAGCCTTTTGTAATATTGTACTATTTTGTATTACTGCACCCAATTGCTTAAATGAATCAATGCTCTCACCAACAGCCTGCAATCCTTGAGAAAAAGCCATGGCTGCCTGTACTTTTAAAAGTGCTTTTTGTACATTGTCATTCTCAGTTCCAAATAGTGCCATAGCACCTTGCAAAGCAGCAAAGCCCCCAGCTACACCACTAAGTGATGCACTGAATGCCTTGAATTTAGCATCAGGATTGAATGCATCCACCATAGATTTTGCATCCCCTATCCTATCTTTAAGTTCAGCTGCTCTTTTGGCAGCCTCTATAGTTGCTTTATTTGATACACCGAATTTATCAGATAATGCAGCTACATCAGCCACAGCCTCTTTTAATTGAGCCCTGAGGGATTTTGTAGATTCGACTGCTTCGCTACCATCTACTTTGACCTTTATACCTACTACTTCATCTGCCATGTTACTCGTATGTTAATTCAATTACTTTTAAAAATTCTGCTTTCGTAGTATCTACATCCATAGGGTTAAAATCTTGTACATTGTTTAGTTTCCACAAAGCCCCATCAATCATGATCAGCTTTGAAAAGTCTAAACTGTATATGTCTTTTGCTTTCAGGTAAACAAATGCAGTCAGTAGTTTGCTGTCCTTATCTGTGATCTCTGCCATATATTCTGACCAGTAGGCATTGAATAGATTGGCTGTTGGATAGTCATTACCTGAATTGAAATAGATTTCACTAGGTGTACTAAAATTCAAATCTGCCTCAGGTGAACTAGGATCATCTAAATGTCCAGCATATCCATAAGTAGTCAAATTGGCTAATGTTGTACCACCATTCTTAACTGCATAGGATGTAACACCTGTCACCTTTTTAGCCTGTAGTATTCTGATCACATGCTCTGTGACATCCTCTACATTGTTATTCAGTTTGAAAATTGTGCTGAATACCTTGTCCTCTCCATTGTAACCCACTAATGGAGTAGGTGCAAAGATGATTTCAGCAGTCTGCTTTTCCTTTGCAAAGTCATATCCACTATCCTCAATTCTAGTTCCATAAGACTGGCTGTATTTTTTTTGGTACTGATCATTGTAGTAGTCAGAATCATTTTTATACTTAAACTCAAAGTATCTACCATTTAATTCACTCATAGGTTTTAGCTTCATTGGCTTAGATCTGTCCACTTTGTATGTCCAGTCTATGTACTGAATAGTGCCATCTGTAATCAAAAGGTAGTCTTGATTGTTTACTAATAGTAAACTATTGAAATCATCAAATGTCAATAATGACTGACCATCAAAGTCATAGAATTCAATATAAGGTTTGATGATCAAATGATTAGACTTATTCCTATCCTCTACCACATACATGTTAAACATTTTCACAATAGATGCAAAAAAGTCTTTTTGAAATACCCCTTTTGGTAGCGTACTATTGATTGATATTGCCTCACCGTAATTGATAGGTACTAGCTGTGATGCATCAGTATTGATTGTCAAACTGCCGCCGTAGATGTTCAAAGTGTAAGTCATGCTAGTACTACCAGGTCTAAAATATAAAGCTAAACTATCACTATTAGTAATCGTTTGATTCTCTAATTCAAATGTCACTGTAAATGTATTGTATGAACTGCCTACTCCTACAGATTGTGATGCAATTACTGCACTATTTTTTTTAAGTACAAATTCGCCTGTAGTATTACCACTCCATAAACCATTGACTGTGCATCTGATTTTTCCTACTAATGGAGTAGCTGAACTGTATGAGAATGTTATATTATTGCTAGTAATAAAGTTACCTAATTGTGTAATATTAGGGAATGGTATGCCTATCTCAAAAGCATCAATTTCCACATCACCCTGTACTGCATAGGCAGCCAATCCATTTGTAGAATACCCTGATAGTGTCTTTTGATTATTAGGTATAACTAATCTACGAAATACAGCAGTGTCAAAAAATGGGGCTTCGTATGTGTAACCTGATGCAGTAATAATCTTATCCATGTATTCTCTTACATACAAAGCAGGCCTGTAGGCTTTTACATCCCAGTCTTTCTTATTGGTACTCACTAAGCCATAATCAATCAATGGATAGTAATACCCTGCACCATTTACACTATTCCATGAATTTTGAATATTGGTAATTGTCCAGGTGTGATCATAAGCAGAAAAGTCTAGTTCCTCAATCTTTTTATTTCCCAATGCATTGACAAATCCACCTAGTTCACCAAATACAGCACATTCATATTCTATTGATCCATTGTCTACGACTATCTCTAATATCCTCAGGATGCCCTTAAAAATCTGCACCTTATCAATAAATACTACACAGCTTGCTGACTTAGACACATTAAAGTTGTACCCCACATTCGGCTGATTCTCATCATAAAAGTTTGATGATCCAAATTCAAAGATGTGGCCAAATAACTTATTGTTGACAGCGTTACCTGGTAGTACAATAGTCTTTGAAAAGTTTGTATTCCTAGATGCAAAGTCCTTAATGTCATCAATGTTATAAGTGAATTCAGTGGATAAATCCTTTGTAAGATCTAGCCTTTGATTCTCTATGTATATCTCTGTACTTATCATTTATATTGACTATTGATTTTTTCTGCAAATTCAATGTTTAACTCAAAGTTGAACATCTTGTCTGCTATTCTATTTTTATCTGACCAGCTGTTAGTTTTAACTCCCACAGGATAGTAGTACCCACCTTGCTCATAGTAAACCTCAGGGCTAGTGATAAGATCTTTCATCCATAAATAGTCAGTCTGATTAATATAGTCACTCATTAATTTGAAAGAAACTGTCTCATTTGCTGAAAACGTATTATTGCCAGCATTGATCCTTTTGTATGAATCATACCTGCTCATTGCTCCACTATTGTACTGCCATCCTAATTGACTATAAGATTTTTTCTCAACAGATGATTCCTGCCTGTTCACTAATCTGAACACAAAGCTGTCATAGCCCCCTAGCTTATTAAGGAAATGCAATGTTACTGGTGTCCATCTAGGGTTGCATGTTAGCTTGATTTTGAACTCAGCAGACTGATTGCCACCATAATTAATTTTAATACCGTACTGATAAGTAGATGCAGTGATAAATGATACACCTAGATAGGTATTGATTGCAGCAGGTGATAAATCAAATAGTACAAATGCACTACAAATCACTGATGATCCTGTTGATGCTGTGCCATCTATACTGCCACCGTTTAAATATTTTTGTACTGTCAAAGTCAGATTTGTAGTAGTGCCTGCTGTATTCATCCATCCTGCATAAAGTTTTTCACCCATTTGTACCTCAGCTACACTAATATCTCTAGGTGTTAGCCAGGTATTAATCTTAGGCTGATAATAAGATGTACTAAAATCCCTGAATGGTGGATTGACAAAGTTAAATGCTTTATAAGATCCTGATGCTAAATTCGTGTATGTAGTGCCATCATATTCCTCACCAAATCTGATGCTGTAGCTTACATACAAATCATTCCCTGTGTATGAAAATGCAGTCTGTGTAGTATTAGGTTTGAAATATCCTGCAATATAGTCTCTGATGATTCCACCTGCATTGAATATTCCCTTTGTAGTCGTAGGATCAGGGAATAGTTTTATCCTTGATACTATGACATTATCTATCAATACATCAAATACAAATTTGAATCCCACCTGGGAGATATTATCTGATGTCACCACAAAGTAAAGGTCATCATGTGCGGATGGGTAGTTTTCAGGTGTGCTATTGATTGTAATTGCCATTATTTTTTATTGTTAGTTTCGTTAATTTGTTTATTTATTTGTCTTATATAGACTTTTATGTCTTGTCCTACTGTTTTACTGATTGCATCTACAAAGCCTTTGCCGAAGCTGAAATCTACAGCAGTGTCAAAGAATTTAGATTTTTTAATACCCTTTTTCTTTATTCCTATAGCCACAGCCATTGCTAGTGACTTAGCACTATCAGCAGCACTAATTTGTTTTAATATCCTTTTATTTTTCCTTTGTGTAGCAGTTAGCTTTTTTGTTTGATCCTCTCTCCTTGCTGCATTGCCTCGTTTCCTAAGCCACAGCATGATGCTTTTCTGCATCTTAGCTGACACAATCAAATTCTTAAATGAATAGGGGCTATTCGGCTGTCCACTTTCTACACCTCTCACCCCTTTGTTCACAAAATCGTAGTACTTAGATGCAGGATCAGTATTTTTATACCCTAAGTCAATTTCATATCCACCATCTCCCTCAATCAATTCACCGCTAGTAATGCCATCCTCTAAATTTCCGCTACTTACTTTCCCCAGTCTTTGCAGTTCCTCTTTTACCTTTTGGATGAATGATACTGCCGATAGAATGATGATTTGCTTAGTAGATGGCAATTGATTTAGATCAGCATAGCTATTCCTGTCATTCCCTAGTTTATCAAGGAATCCATTGTTCACAATTTCATTCTGTAGATTCTTAGCTGACTTTGCCATACGTTTTTCTTAATTGCTCTTTTTCATGCTCCCCTTTGGATTTCAAATATGCCAGGTCATTTAGGAATTCAATAGTTTTAAGGCTATATACTTGTTCAAGCCTGATGCTTTCATGTTCAGCGACCAGCCTGGCTTGATAAATCCAGCCGTAATTTCGCATAAATGGATGTACAGTTTCTCTGCCTGATACTTCGTCATGCCCCCCTTGATCATCTCCGCTATCAAATAGTCCTTTGAATTCCTTATCCAATTGCTGTATACTTGATAAAAAAAAACAACCGATCCCAAAACATTCACAATTGGTGCAGCTAGCATATCATCAGCATATTCAGAATGCTTTGATGCATCATACTTATCATCTACCCATCTGCCTATCCAGTTTCTTTTTTGTGGCATCACCATACATGCAGCAAGTTTGTGTAGGTTTCCATTAGTATCATCTGAAAAGTATTTTGCTTCAATGTACCTAGCTGCTGGCATTTTCCTGATGTCATAGATACACCTGTATCTTTTGCCATTTACTTTGATGTACTTTGCAGGGCTAGGTTTGATTTCCTTGTGTAAAAAGGTAATCTGCTCCAATAAAGGTTTTAGCTTATCAATAGGCAGACTGTCTATCTGATGCTCAGTTAAATCCATCACAATAGCTGCAGCTTTTACAGCCATGTCTAATTCAGTCATGCCCTCAGTACCTTTTGTGAATAGATCAGTGATCTGTTGCCACTGAAATACGTTTATGTCTTTCCATGTCATATTGTTAAATAGGAAAAGCCATTTGTTTAGACTGACAATAAATATTTGACTAAGCAAATGAATATCTGCCTGTGCCTCTCTTTGTATTATGATTATTCCAGGCTAATGCCAATGCCATCACACAGTCATCATGGAATCCACTAGGGGCAGAATATTTTACACCTGTAGCACTGAACTCATATTCAAATATGTTCAGTTCGGCTGTGATTGCCCCATCAGGGAATGCTATTTTTCTTTGTTGGATGGCTGTTTGCAATCCTGTCATCAATTGCTGTTTAGATGTACTGCTAAACTTAAAGCCTGTCACATCTAGCCCTGCTGCCTGCAGATCCTCAAAGATAGGATCTCCCACACCTGTGCTATCCATAAGGATAGGTAGCCTGGGTAGGTTTATGATCCTTTGCTTAGTAGATCTCCAATCCTCTTGAAATCTATCAAAGTGACATACTGTGCCATTGTTATCTAGGCCTATAATCACTGTGTAGTCATAAGACTTTGCAAGGTCAATGCCATAGCAAACAGCAGGCTGTGTACTCATGGGATAGGTACACTGCTGTATGTACATAGCACCGAATGGATTGGCCACATTCTCATTAAACTCAGCCATGTATTCCTGACTAAATGCTAACTCAGGCAGATCACCCCTAGCCTCATCTATTTCACTAGGATCAATGTAGGGATTGTCATAGGTAGACATCTGCCAGCTAGTCCATCCTGGATCACCTGATTTTCCTCTATTCCATATTTTGTGAAAGTCATTTTTGCCCTTAGGTGTGCTTAAAAAGAATGCATCCCCTTTAAAGTCTGTCAGTGTAGGCCTGATAGATTCAGTCCATCTATTCCATAGGTTTTTGACAAATGCTGCCTCATCTATGATGTTTCTGTGATATTTTCTAGATCTACCTGCCAATTCATTCTCTAAACTCCAAAACTCTATTTTGCCACCTGTGATTAGTTCAATAAATTGATGATCATTTTTCCTGGCTATGACAGGCTCTAATGCATGTAGGCACTCGTTAAATGTGCCATCCAATAGTTTGTATGTAGGTGTAAAGTAGCCAGCTAGTTTTCCATCCAATGCAATCTCAGACAGTAGATTGATTGCCAGTGCAGATTTGCCCCATCTACGGCCACAGGACAGCACAGAAAACCTTTTATGGCCATCCACTACTTTCTGCTGATTGACATGCAATTCATTTAGTCTGACCTCTTTTTCTAGCATTAGTCTTTTGGTGTTTCTTTCTTTTCGTACTTGACTTTGATAGTCACCTCTTTGTTTCCATCTTCCTGGATCTTTTCTACCAGGTTATTTAAACGCTGTGTGATGCTCGGATTGTAGATCCCTGCCATGCCACCTGCCACCTGATCCTGTCTGATTTGCTCCCTTATAATAGAGCAGATAGGGGAAAAATCGCTGTAAGATTCGTTTTTATTATTGAAATAATCTTTTACCCAACCTGCTATCCCTTGCTCAAAACACCACACTGTAAATCCCTCTAATGTTAGTGGCTTTTCTTTTTCTCTGTATACCTCTTTCCCTACACCGCCTACCCAGTCTTTTACTATAAATGGGTTTGACTTAGTATCCTTTTTATACTGTTGGAATAGATTCCACATGATCTCAGGTGTTTCTATGTTCTTAGGTCTGCCTACTGGCTTTTTCTCTGCTGCCTTTTTGGGTGCAGCCTTTTTCTTAGTTACTGCTGCCTTTGCCATATATTTGTGTTTTATATACTATGTCTTGAAATTGTTTAAATGATAGACTGCTGACAAAGCTATCCTCACCGCTGACTATCTCTGTAAATTGTCTACCTTGTTTTTCGTACCTGCATGCAAAGTCTATGGTAAAAAACATAAAGTCTACCTCAGTCAATTGTCTATAGTCACAGTCTATGTCTAGATCAGCCAATACAATTGTTTCCTCATTATGACAAAGTATAGGTATTACTATGGGAATCATCTTTGCAGTCTTTTGTAATTGTTTGTTGAATCGTACCAGGTTGTCAGTTTATTCCAAACATCCTGTGCTTTATTTAGCCCCTCATCTTTCATTTTTCTGTAGTCAGTTTCCTGCCCTACATCATGGCCTATGTGATTGCTAGTGATAGATGGAATGTAATAATTGACAAAGCCTGATTTGTTAAGTCTGTATGCATAGTCAGAATCTTGCATTCCATACGGATCAAATTCCTCTGAAAAGTAGCCTATATTTTTAAAGGCTGTAGCTGGGATCATGACATTGCCGAATGCTGTAAATGTTTTATTTACTAGCACCCCATTGATATTTTCAGGTGATCCTGCACCCTCTACACAATGGATTCCGCACATTCCTGTATTTGGGATAGATGATACATAGCCTACCATAGTTTTTAGCCAATTGTCAGGCATCAAGATGTCATTGGCACATGTTACCACAGCGTCATAGTTCCAGGCCTTATCTAGCCCCTCATTGATTGCAGCAGCTATTCCTTTTCTATTGATCGTGAACAGATCAAATGGGTAGCCACCATTGTGCAAACTTTCTAGTGTCCTGGATGTGTAATCATGCCTATGATAATCTAAAAATATGACTGCTACTTTCATCTTTTGTTTTCTCCTATATATTTTGCAGGCACACCTACATATTTTGAATTGGGTTTCATTTCGGTTTTCTTTCCTATGAATGCTGATGCACCTATCATGCATCCTGGTGGCACAGTAAGTTTTTGATGGATCACTGCATTCAGTCCTATGTTAGTGCCTTTGCCTATGATTGAATGACCGCCCACTTTTGCCCCACAGCTTAATGTCACACCATCCTCAAGTTTAGCATCATGCCCTACATGGCTGTGTTTCATTAGATAGCAATTCTCACCGATTTCAGTAGGCTTTTCTGCCCCTGCATCTACTGTCACTAGGCCAGTAAGTCTAGCCCCATTGTGGATGATTACACCCTTATCCTGATCCTCTTTGCCTTTCCACTCAGGTGCAGATCCTATGATGCAGTATGCTCCTATGTAGACATTGTCACCTATTTGTACGTTTTCGCCTATGATTGCTGTAGGATGTATGTATGTCATTAGTCAAGTTTACTTTTAAAGTGATCACATATTTTTTCCATCTTAGCCTGGTAGTAAGTAGCAAAGTCTTTGTACCCCTCAGGCTTTTGCTGATAGTTCACATACAGGATTGCCCTCAGCCTTTGGCTAGGTGTCTTTTCAGTTTCCAGGTCAGTTTTTAGATTTTCAATGGCATCCACCTCATCAGCCTGAAATGATTCCTCTTTGATGGCTGTGTAGCAAAATTTTTGATTCAATTGAAAAATTTCTGCTGCCTGGGCAGGTGTCAATTCCTGTGTGCCTATGGTGATCTTTACTGTCTTATCCTTTCGGCTTGCTATGCTTTCAATTTGTGCAGGTAGTAGTATCATTGCCTAAAATTTACCTATTGATTGATGATTCTGACTTTTGATGTACAGTCTGCAAAACTCTTTAAGCCATTTTTTCATATTGTTATTCTGTTTCAATTTGTAGTTTTAATTCGCTATAGTTCAATGGTGTGATGAATCTATTGTCACCTACATAAATCTCTGCATAGTCTTTGCCACTTATAGAAAATGGGCTGATAGCATGGATATGATAAAAGGTACAAAATTTAATGTCAAATAATTCAAAGTCTATCTCTTTGCCATTAGTTCTCAATGCATTAGTCTTTTCATTGTGGCAAAATATAGGTAATTCTAAGATCATCTGCCTTGTCCTCTGTAGGCTTTTGGCCTGGGTGAATGTTTATTGTAACTCTTTTTAGCATGTCCTGCTTTCCTTTTGCCAAAACTTACCTTGATGCTGTTGCTGCTACCTTTTGCCATTTAATTTATCTTTATGCTTATCTTTTAAAAATTCCATCCATTGTTTCTTATCTCCGTATTCCAAATGACATGATCTGCATAAAGCCTGTAGATTTTCAATCACATCCATTTCCTTGCTGCCACCCATCCCCCTGGCTTTGATATGGTGAATGTCTACTGCTTTCCTACCACACACCTCACATGCAATGTAGTCATCTGTATCATAATCAAAATGATCCAGGTAAACTTTTATGTGATTTTTCACTTTTTATCAATTTGTTTTAGCTTTCTGATAGCCCACTCTATTCCTGCATCACCACCCCATGCATCCCACATCAAGCCACCACATCCCTCAGAATATGGCACATCTTTATTTTGCTGATGCCTTTTGAATGATGCCATCCTAGCAATAGTATCTCTAGATATTGGCTCTCTATTAGCTAATTGATTTGCCCTAGCTTTCCCTGTAGCCTCACCACATGATCCCCACCCATTTTTTTCAACCCACTTCAATGCTCTTTTTGCATTGTTAGTAGCAGCCTCAGGATAGTCACTGTATGAATCAGCAGCAAATGACTTTGAAGCTAGAATAGCCTGCCATACCTCAGTAGCTTTTTCCTGGGTATCATAAACACATCCCCCTGATCCTATTCTCCATTTCCCATTGCTACACTTAATTACTGGCATAAACTCTGATATATTTGTTTCCTTAAAATATTTATCTTATCAAGATGGAAATTGTTAGCACACCATTCATAGTTTGCCTCTCCCATCTCTTTCCTATAAATAGCATCTACAGCTATTTTTTTGATAGATTTGTACCAGTCAGTTTGATTTGACACCTTGATAGCATAGGGGCAACCTTTATAGGGATGTACATTGCTCACAATTACTGGGATTTTTTTAGCTGCTGCCTCTAAGATTTTAAGGTTTGATTTCATTCCATTGAACTTGCTTTCCACCAATGGCACTATTGATGCATCTGCCTCATTGTAAAAATTCATGTATTCCATGATAGGCAAAGCATTTTTCACATTGCCTGGCAGTTTAAGGCCTACTGTAAAGTCACTGATCATTTTGTGCCACACCATTTTGCTGTAATCATTAGCAGGATCATAGCCACAAAGTGTGAAATGCAATTGATCTGATAGTAATCTATCCCCTAGTATCTTTTTAAACGGATTGCGTAATAGTGCCAGATCCTTTTCATGGGTTATTGATCCAGTATAAACTAATCTAATTTTTTCACCTGGTGTGTGTACATCTGTGAACTGATCTTTGCCATAGGGCAATGCATTAGGTAGAATACTTACATTTTTATTGTATTTGCTTATCTCTGTTCTAAGTGTGCCATTGGTACATGTCACATGATTAGCAATTTTGATATGCTCTATAATAGGAAACGGATCGTATTGATGATATAGGATGTGCCATGGATCTAAATGCCAAAAGTCATCAATATCAAGTACTATTTTAAACCCATATTTATCCCTATAAGCTAGCAAGTCATCAATATGACAATTCGGTATAAATCTATTGATTACTACCAGGTCATAGTTTTCTTTGAGGATTTCATCATTTATAGTGTCTGTAAAAAATGCAAACCCCTTTTCCATGTAGTAGATAGGTAGCATCAATCTATGATAGCCCACCCCACTATTTTGCTGTGTGATTACTAATATTCTCATATTTAAAATAGGTATAGTTGTCTAATTTTTACAGGTGATTTTAATATCTCATCAGTGATAGGATCTATCAAATCAGCAAAATCTATCTCACAGAATGTACCACAATCAGGTAAAATTGGTGGATCATGTTTACCCTCTGTTTCTGTCATATCAGATAAAAATTTGCCATTAATACATGATCTGCCTATTTCATGTTCTAAGTCAGCCATTCTTTGATATGTTTCAGGGAAATGTTGTCTTATCTTATTCCAGTACCCTTTCCCACCCTTTACACATCCTATGCAATTATTATTGTGAAATCCTAATTCATACATTTTAGGTAGCCTTATACCATTTTTAAGTAGTAATTCAGCACACATTTGTTTTGTTATCTGTCTTTCAATTAATGGGAAAATTGGTTTTGCCTGTTGATATTGCTGGCTAAATCTTACTGCTCTATTTATTTCCTTTTTA
>Ga0315909_10001356_pt1 | contig 33095 bp, 47 predicted proteins | sample LakEriMetagenome_11_FD_203527 | JGI IMG/M metagenome (GOLD analysis project Ga0315909, IMG submission 203527) | Freshwater fungal communities from buoy surface, Lake Erie, Ohio, United States - Buoy 2 MA125 | ecosystem: Environmental > Aquatic > Freshwater > Lake | place: USA: Lake Erie, Ohio... | reverse complement strand
GTGCCACCTATCTACCTCACTTCTTCTTTTTACGAGATGCTGCTGCGTTATCTACTAGATTTGGATAAGGTCGTCCTGCTGCCTTAGCCCGTGCCTTTGCTGACGCCTTTTGTGCTGGCGTTAATTTCTTTGACTTCTCTTTAGGATTCTTTGTATCCCAGAATGCTGCTTTCTTTTTCATTTGCAACTACAATCCCAAGCACGTAGTGACTTGTTTATTCTTGAGTTCGGATCTTTAGCTGTCTTACTAGAAGTGTTCTTGGCTTTCATCCCACACATACGACCACAGAAAGACTTACGTCTTGCTGCAGACTTAGGAGACTTGGCAGCCTCAGCCTTCTTGACTGGAGGCTTGAGGTTCATCCCCTGCGCTTTGGCAGAGGCACGACCCTTTGCGTTCAGGCCACCCTTTGGGTTTTTGCCCTCTGCTCTTTGCCACGCTGGAGACTTTGCCATTTACTTAGCAGACTTTCCCATTGCACCTGTCTGTACTGATTCGTAAGACTGAAACTTCATAGCACCTTCGTACTGCTTATCAGGTGTTGGGTACTTTGCAATATCTTCTTCGTAGTTTTCCATTACTTCTTCTTCCCCATCTTCTTAACAGATGCCTTCTTCATCATCTTCTTTTTCATTTCTTTCTTTGCATCCATCTTACCTTTTGCTGTGTATGGAAACTTCTTTCCGTCTACGTTTGGCATTGTTTCTCCTAGTCTTTGAAGGTCATTGAGATCCCATCGAATGCTTTACCAGCTTCGTTGGAAAGTTTAACTGCTGCATCTATATCTTTACTCTTTGTTGAACGAGGTTCTATACCTTGCCTTGTAGCATCGTAATAGGACTGTAGTTCCTTATCGTGCTGTTTAGCAGTAGGTATACCTCTGTGGTTTGCCACACCTACGCTCAACTCTAGTTCGCCAATCTTGCAGCCAAAGCAGTCTTCGACATACTCTGGATGCGTTGTTCGTCTATGTAAACTCATACTATCGGTGTCACATAATCGCCGTAGCCAGCGTTAATAAGAACCTGTGCTTGTTCATTACTGATCTCGTACTCGTGTCCACCAAGGAAGTAGTAACTAGCTGCTGCTAGTTCATCTTGGCTTGGAGTCAATGTCAAAGTAACGGTAGTTCCATTAACAATGATTGTCTGACCACGTGCTACATCTGTCATACTAGGTGCGATAGGACCATCAATAGTTCCACCAATAAAGCGACGACCTGCAAGGCGAGCATAAGGAGTGAACTCGTTATAGCCTGCGCCCCAGGTTTGCCACTGGTACGGAGTTGTTAGTGTGTATGCCATATCCAACCTTTCATAAGTGACAGAGGGAGAGTTTCCCCTCCCCCTGCCGTTGCACTGACGGAATTATCCGTTTGTTGCAGATGACTCAATACGGAAGAGAGCTGCTTCACGAAGACGTGCAAAGCCTCCGAAGTAGTACCAACCGATTGTGCGGAAGCGACGTAGCGCATCAATCTCTGGACCGATAACGGTTGAGATATCTGCAGCCTGTGCTTCAGCCAATGCTTCACGACCTGCGATAATCGCACGGTAGTTGTTGGTGAATGTAACAGTACCTGTGTCAGCAACTGATGAGATATTAGATGCTGTAAGTGCATAGGTAAATGTTGTTGTTGATGGAACAGACGCGATTGTGTATGTTCCGTTAACGCCTGTGTTAGTTGTAGCAGCAACTGTTACAACCTGATCTACACCAAGACCGTGAGCAACTGCAGTAGTGATTGTCACTACGTTAGATGTCAAAGCGACGTTTGTGATTGCAACTGTAGGTGTGATACCAGCAGCTAACTTTAGACCGTTTAGAACACGCGGTGTCTCAACGATGAAAGCGCCTTCGATAACGCCTACTGCACCAGCAACGAACGGTGTACGCTCAACGTACTTTGTTAGCTCCTGGAAACCGCCTGTACCAGTCTCAGCGCGTAGGTCTGCTGACTGACGTGGGTGTAGGTATGCAGCATATAGTTCACCCATACGAGGCAATGCCTTGTTTGTGCGAAGTGATACAACAGCGTTGCGAATGCTCGCAACTGTCATTGTGTCTCCTGGTAGAACTGTTGCTGATGATGTTGGAGCAGTTCCTGATGGACCGTTTGAGTAGATCACGTTAGTTCCTGCTGAGAGGACCTGACCTACAACGTTGTCGATAGAATCTGCTGCGTTGTACGCGATGATGTCAGCAAGTGCTGAATCAACGTCGTTGAATGAAGTTAGGTTTAACTTCTTTGTTGTTGTAACTGCTGAACCGTATTCGTTCAGTGTTACTGTAACCTGTGATGGGTTACCTAGTGCAATGCTTGAAACATCTGATGCTTCGCTCAATGTAGATGTAGCTTGTGCCAAATCTGAATAGATTGAGAAAACAACTGATGATCCTGGCATTGCCTGTTGCACTGGCTTAACATCTGCAAGTGAACGCATAACAGGAATGGAACGTAGTGCCATTCTTACATACTGATCGTATGCTGCTTGTACGAGGTTGCTGATGCTAGACGTGGTGGTAGGGGTACCTGTTGGGATAGCCATTTGTGGTCTAGCCTTTCTTGTTTAGGATCGGATTAGAGTCCAGACAACTTAATAACTTCGTCCAACTCTTCGCGGCTATTTGCATTCATTAGTTTCTGCATAATGTTGTCGTTGTGTTCAGGAGATGATCCTGATTCGACAGCATTAGTCATACGCTTATATGCAGCAGCTTGGGCTGGGTCTACATTAGGTGTTGCCTGGTTCTGATTAACTTCAATACCGAATACATCGGCATAGTCTGCTAACCATTTAGATACAGACTCTTCAGTTGGGTCTATATCCTGTGGGATAAATGCGGCAATTTTGCCGTTTACCCCTCGACTTTCGAGGGCATCTTTGATTGCTCGTTCTCTTTGCGCTTTGTTAAGACTTTCAAACTGTGCTTTTAGTTCAGCCAGTTCTTTGTCTTTTTGCTTAGTAGCTTTACGCAGTTGTTTTACAAGGTCATTTCCGCTGTCTTCGATACCGAAGTCATCGTCCTCGTAGTCATAGTTGGACATAGGTCCTTCTCCCGTTCTTGTTAGATTGACGCAGGCCGCACATTCACCTTGGGGCGGGTGGTGTGGCTCCTACTACTGGTTTTGATTCACTCCAACGGACCAGTCGTCCCGTTGGCAGGCTTTGTTTATAGTACGCCAGCTCTGTCTCTAGCGATTGCACCAGCACCAGCACTACCGCTGAATGCGGCAGTCTCTAGTGAGGTTAGCTTCTTACGTTGCATCTCTGCTTCACGTGCTCCAGTAAGTCCAAAGAACTCTCGTTCAGCAGTTTCCTGTGTGTAAGGATCTTGCTTGTAGTACTGAGCCAGTACTCCAGCTCGTGGACCTACCTGAGAAATAGTCTTGAATCCTTGTTGCGCTGTGGCTTCAGTTACGCCAGCACCTGCTAGTTGTTCAGCACGACCTACTGTTGTACCTAAGCCGTATGTTCCAGCAGCAGCACCAATCTCAGCGGCAGTAATCTTACGCTTGATTTGGTTGATAGCGTTAGCAGGATCTAGTGCATAAGCCAAGATATCTCCATTGGAAATACCTGGGTAGAATTGCTTGAGTTGTGCAGCAATCTCTGGGTTGGCGTTAAGTACACGGTCTTGTGCTGTGACAATGCGGTCTTCTAGTTCAGTAGAAGATACATCTCCAGCAAGTAGCGCTTCAAATCCCTTTTGCACTCCAAGGTCACCAGTAGCGTAGTACTCAGGTGGCAATCCACGACGGCGCATTACCTCTTGGTAAGCATCTTCGTTGCGAATGTACTCAGACTCTGAAAGAGCACGAAGTCCTTTTTTGATACGTGCTTCGTTAGCTGCAAAGCGCTTCTTGTAAGCCTCTGTCTCGCGTAGTCGAAGAGTAAACTCTGAAGGTGATACACCTGATGTGATGAGATCTTTTAGTGGTGCTACTAGAGAACCAAGACCATAGCGGTCAAACTCTGAATATAGTAAGTCATAGGCAGACTGACGTGCCGCTGTTTCTCCTGCTAGTTTTGTCTTAGCAGCTAGATCCGCTGCTGCCTTATCTGTTGCCGCTTTACTAAGAGATGCTTGATATGTGGCATAAGCTGCCTGGTCTGTAAATTTTGTACCATCAGTTGCCGTATATATTGTTCCTTGTGGTGTTACTACTGGCACTGGAGCAACTGGAGCAACTGGGGTTACTGTTCCCTTTGGTGTTGTAATGACTTTACCAGTTGCTGGATCTACACGTGCTGACATAGTTGTAGATGTATCACGAATAGTTGCTGCTGTTGTACGAGCATTTGCTAAAGCATCAAGTTGGGCTTGAGTTTTACCACCTGAAACTATTTTTGTGTAGTAGAGATCTTCAGCCATTTGTTCTGCTGCTGTTTTTGCAGCAGCCATTGATGCTCGCATACCAGCAGCTTTTGTTTGCTCATCTACAACTGGAAGGTTGAATGAACCGCCTTGTGGATCACGTGCCATTTATTTACCCCTGGAATCCGAAGTTACGAAGAACTGTAAGTGCTGCATCTGAGACTTCTTCACGAGCATTACCTGTGTACTGCCAGCGAGAGTCTTGACGCAAAGCCTTTGAGTAATCATAGAGGTTCACATCGCCCTTATCGTTTATACCCATACGTAGTGTTGGATCAGTTAAATCAATCTGACCTTCGTCTAGTTCTAGGATTCTAGCCATAGTCTTTCGGTATGGAGAATAGATAGCATCTAGGTTGATGCCCTGACCCAGTAGGTCGCGTACAAATTGTGGCTGTCCAACGGCTGCAAGTTTGCGAACATCTTGTTCCAAACGAGTTGGATCTATCTCACCTAACGCAATACGTTTTAATGTGTCCTCTGCCGTTGCAGGTTTTCCATCTACTCCAGGTGGAAGAATATCCTCAATCTTAAAGCCATTGCGCTTAGCAATTTCCTGAAGTCCTTGGTAATTTTTAAGAGCAAGACCACTAAAATCTTCTGTAATCTTTCCAGCAATCATTCCAGCGATAGGACGTATACCACTGACAAGTCGACGAGTCTTAACAGTCTCTTCTTCATCTTGGTTGTGAATATACAGATCTTCAGCGATTAACTTTGCTTGACCTTCATCAATAGCAGACCCAAGATTACGCGCTCTAGTCATAAGGTCATCAGTAATTCTACGAATATCTTGTTCGTATTTTGTATTTCCAACAGCCTTACCAGATTTGAGTAAATCTTCGTAGTTATACTTTTCAATATAACGCTGTTTAATTACGCCTTCATTGGCACGATACCAAGGATCTATTTTGACTAATTCAACAAACTTTTGTATGTCAGCAATACCATCTTTGCCGTATTTCTTAGCATTGACATAACGATCTAATAGTGTTCCAAGAGACTTGACCTGACTAAATAGGATATCTGGAAGATTGTACTTTTCTTGAACATTAGCAAGAGCTTGATCGTAGGTCTTCGGCACAACAACACCTTCAGCCGCGGCCATAGATGCTTCATCTGCAGCACGGAATGTTCCTACATTAAATGTAGATGGAACTGCTTGCCCCGTACCTGTGGTTGGAGTAATGCCATCAGTTCTACCGCCTGTTGTTCCACCTGTTGTACCGCCAGTAGTTGGTTTAGGTGCAGGTGTTGGTGTTGGAGCAGGAGCAAGCGTAGGTGCCTGTGCTGGAGTTCCAGTAGGCCCCCCTTGTGTCTGAGCAGTCTTTGCAGAACTGAGCACTGTCTTCTTGCCAGTCTGTGTTACAGGCTCTGACTGAGTTCCATAGTAAAATTCTAGTGCATCAGAACGTGCCTCATTGTAAGTTTTATTTAACTTGGCATACTCATCACTAAAACGCTTTAATTCTTTTTCTTCTATAACAGAGAGTTTATCGCCACGTGCAATCTTGCGAGCATAGGCTTCAATTTGGAAACCAAGTTCACCAAGGCGTGGCTTGAGTGAAGTGGCGTAGTTATCTAAAAGATCACCCTGTGCTGCTCTGGCTCTTTGGTCACCAGATGTTGCAGCTCTAGCATCAGAATCTGCCTTTGCTGCTCTAGCTTCTTCTGCTTCACGTTCAATAGCAGTTACACGCTCTTCGATAGAACCAGTATAAGTCTTACGCTTTTGCGGTTCTGTAACCTTCTCAGGAATCTTCTCGCCTAGGTTGTAGAACTTTCCACCTTTTTCATAACCGACTACGTTGCCAGTTTCCTTGCTGTATACAACGTTTACGAATCCAAGAGGCAGGTTCTTATCTACACCAAAGTTAAATACTTGGGAGACGTACGTGTTATCTGGACGATTTGCCATTAACTAAGCCCTCCAAATAGATTTACTACTGCTGAATATGCGTCCAAGGCACGATTGGCTTTAGCCTCATCACCTTGTGAAATTTTGTCTAATAAAAATTGCTGTGCTTCCTGTTGACCAAAACCACCAGTAGTTTTTGATCCAGTAGTCTGTCCACCCTTGGTTGTATATGCAGTAACCAATGGGTTCTTCTTTTGCTGATTGCGAATCTCTGCTGTGTATTTAGCAATTTCTTCATCAGTGGCATCACGACTGTTCTGACCTCTGATGATTGTGTTAATCAAAGTCTTAGCAGCCATATCGTTAATTTCTTGTGCCTGTGTGTAAGGCTCACGTGGACCTTGACCTGCCCCGCCTGCACTTGCCTCACGAGTAAGGAAAGTATTAAAGTCTAATTGCTGACCAATAAGGATCTCTTGATTAAGGTCATCATAAGCCTTGAGATAAGCGTTACGAAGATCCTTAGTAGCCTGACCAGTTAATCCACCTACTTGATACCCAGCACTCTTAAGACGATTACCAATGCCAATGCGCTCTTGTGGACTCATCTCTAGAAACTTACGGATAAGTTCTTTCTGAGTAGTCTTTTCTACATTGTTTGGATTTACTGCAGTAGGAATACTTGAAGTGATGTATGTGACATCGTTAATAAGACCATCTCTGAAGCCGCCAGATGAGGTTGCATCTGCTGTTCCAGCAGCAGGTTGCTGTTTTCTTTTAGGGTTTCCGCCTACTGGCACTTTAGTCTCCGATCAATGATGCAAACAAAACATCATAAGCTGATTTAGTATTTGGATTGCTGTTGGCTAGTTCTTGTAGTTGAGCCTTAGCACCTGCTTGCAAAGCATCTTTACGATCCTGTGCTGCATCTGTTCTATCTGTGATAGATGAGAACTGAGTACTAAAACTGTCATAAGCCTGAAGCATTTGACGAAGAACGGCTACTGTCTTGGTCTTAGGAAGGTTCTTTTCGTTAGTCAACATATTACGTAGGTCGTTAATAGCAATCTCACGACGAACATCTGATGCTCCACCTGATGCAAACTCTGTCTGCAACTGTGGACGAACTGACATAAACTGACCTGACCAAGAATCCCATTGCTTGTTAATCAGACGCTTCTGGTCTACTGAAGCAGTTGTTTCCAATAAGTTGAGGTATTCTTTGCGTTGTTGGAAGTAATACTGTTTGTCAGTAGCAATCTGTGTCTCACGTAAGAAGTCACCGACCTGCTTCTTATCAAGGAAGCCTTCGTTCATCATTGTCTTGTAAGCGTCATAACTGAACTTACCAATGTTTGGAATCAAAAATGCTGCAGCTTCTGGATACTTCTTGAGCAACTCAGTGTTGTTATCTACCCAGTTACCTGCCGCCTCACCATACTTGATAACAGCAACGGTATTCTTCTTAGATTCAGATACTGTGTATGGCATTTGCTTTGGGAATAGTTTGATCCATTCCTCAGTAGCGCGGGTGTAATCACCGTTGTACTCAGTAACTAGGTTAGAGAATACCTGCTTAAAACTTGTACGTTCGTTGTCACGAACCCATCCAGCCATTTCAGACTTGAGTTGAACTGATGGTGATGCTGGCAATATCAAGGCACTAAAGAAGCGCATACCCAAGACTGTCTGGGTTGTTGCCTTCAGTTTATCTTGATATTCCTCTAGTTCACCTGGTGACGGTGGAACTTCGATACCATTGGCATCTTTTGTAATCTTTAATCCGTTACCAGTAGCCTCTAGGTAGGTAACTGCCTTACGGAAAGCTGATGCGTACTGTGAATCACGCTCATCCTTGTTTAATGCACCCAATGCACGGTTAATGTGGGCTGGAAGGATAGCGTTAATGATTGGTTGGTCTTCACCGTACTCACCAAAGAGATACTTCTCTGATTCTTTCAGTGATGGAACCAACTCGTACATCATCTTGACTGGCAATGCTGCCAATGGACCAGAGAACGTTGGGAACAACGAGTCTGGATTCATAGATGGTGAAATCATATTGAGCTTTGCACCGAACTCTACTGGCATAGGTGCAACGAATGCGCCCTTGATGCCAAATACTGTAGCAAGTTTAGACATTGCTGCGTAAACTGGCTGCATACCTGGATAGATGAAGTAAGCCTCGCCCTGATCGTCCTTTTGGATGAAGCCAGAGTGCGATACACCTTCATAAGTCAGTGATAAACGTGCGATTGACTCTGGGTTATAGCGAACACCACGCAATGCACGGCGATAAAAGTCTTCAGTTGCACGATAGTAGCGAGCAAAGTTACGCATTGTGAAGGCTAACTGGGTACGAACCTCTGGATTATCTACGTATGCAAGGACTCGCTCTTTAGCAAGGTCCTGTGTCATCTCAATAATCTTAACTTTAGCCTTACGTTCAGCATCGGCAATTAAAGCAGCTTTCTCTTCAGCGTTTAATTTGGCGTTATTGCGGATAGGATCTGTCATCATCTTGATATAACGCTCTTCTAAACCGCCTGCTTTCCAACGCTTACGCATATCTACAGCAGCAGATAGCACCATTGGTTCACGTGACCAGCGAGCATTCATCTCGCCAACCCAGTTCCAGTGTTTTCCTACGATCTTGCCAGCAGGATTACCTTCTGCAATAGGCATAATGCTCGGACCAGAGATAAACTGTGGTGCATCTTCTGCCAATGCTGGCAAGTCATCAATACCTAAGTCACGAGTATTGATCTTAATGCCACCTTCTGGTGTACGAATCGTAACCTTTGCAAGCAATGCTTGGTTTACTTTATCTTGGCTGTTAACAAATAGGTTACGAGTTGCAGCGTATACATTTTCTGCGTGTACTCGTACATCAGCATTATTGCCAGGACGGTATAGCTGGAAACGAGCCTTTTGCGCTGCATACTCTGGAGAATCAATAAACTTTATGATTTGTCTAATAGCAAATTCTTTAGATTCTGGGCTATCTGACATATAACGAAGCGCGATAGAACCTAGAGGATCGTTGCCGATTGCAGCAATGCTTGTTATCCAAGCAATCTTTCCCTCTGCTGTAATAGGAGAATACTCACGGTAGTTTCCACCGCTTTGCTTGGCGTAAGTAACGCCATCAATTTTGTATTCACGAGATGTGCCAAACTTATCTACGGTACGAAGCGCATCTGTCCAGTGGTCAGCACCAGTAATACCCTTCTTGCCACCTTCTGCAACGCCTGCGAGTAGATCGTCAATAGCGCCAAACTCTGCCATCTCAGCAATAATCTCACGTGCTTGTGGATCTAGTTTACCAAGATACTTGTCTGTCATAACAGCATCTGCCATAACCTTACGAGCATCTTCAACTGTCTTTGCTTCAGCAATCTTGCCAGCGTAAAGTTCACGGTCTGAGCGCTTGATAAGTTTGTTAATAACACCTAGAGTCTCGCCACCTTGACCAAGACGTATCTTAGTAGATAGACGCTTACCTGCCACAACACCCCAAGCGCCATCGCCTACTGCAAGGTGAACCATTAGATCTTCAATAGAGTTACGCACAGCAAAGCGAGGACCAGCAAGAGTCAAGAATGACCAAGCAGATGTTAGATTCTCAGCCCATTGAGAGTGTGACCAGTTCATAATCTTACTTCCAATTTGGAAGCGGTCAACTATTCCATCAAGATCTTGAATCTTAGGAACAGTCATACCTCCTGCTAATTGGAAATCAAAGATAGCAAACTGTTGATCGTTAAAGTTGGATGGTTCAAAGTAACGGTAAGTACCATCGTCGTTAAGAACTGGCTTACCTTTAGCATCACGTACTAGGATTCGTGGAGCAAAAAGTTGCTCACGTGATGAGTTAGCCAATTCGTCTAGGATATTCTTACCACCTGGAACTTTATTAAGTCCACGGATCTCAGCTACTGTGTTGAAGACACCCATCATAATCTGACGCTTCTGTGCTTCGTCTCCAGCCTTGAATGCTTCTGCAAATAGGCGTGAGTTGTAACGAGTATTAGCAAGACGTGCTAACTGGTAGACCTTCTCAGCAGAATCTACTGCGTTAGGGTCAAAGAAGTTATCACGGAAAAATGGAACCCTTGCAAACTTAGATGCAAAGCGGTCAATGCGATCTTGGACATAATCCAATGGCATACGGAATGCACCGTCTGCACGTAACTTTGCAGTCTTACGCTCAATCTCACCAATGACGTTGGTTTCGACCTGTTCTAAAAATTCTTTTGGCGTATTAGCAGTTGCTGCTTCACCTGTTCGGTTATCAATAAACTTAGTCTTAGCCATTAGCTGGGCTTCAATGCCACCAATACTGGTCTGGTCAGTGAATACTTCACGGCTAATGCGCTTGCCTGCTTGGTCAAAACGAAGAACCTTATTACCAGTAGTCAATGCTGCAATACGAGTTCTACGCGCTAAGTCCATACGTGGAAGCAACTGAACCTGACGACCTGCTTGACCTTTAAGAGTACGTAGTGCATCTTCACTATTAGCAAGGAAGTTCTTAATTGTGCCAGCTTCGACTACGCCTTCTTTAAGCATAGACTCGATAACATCGTCACCAAACTCTGGAGCAATACGCTTGAGTTCAATAGATGCCTGAACTAAAGCCTGTGGATCTGCTGTACCTTCTTTGATTGCTTTGCGAGCTACTGAATATTTCTTCAATGCTCCAACAAAGTCTGTATCAAATCGCTGTACGCTTGCTACTTGGAAAGCCTTTTCGACATTACCAGCGTTGCCAACAATGTTATCAAGTGCATACTTAGAAACATCGTATGCTTTCTTAGCCTTACCTAATGCAAGTGTTGGATCTGCAAAGATACGAAATGCTGCATCACCTAGACCTGAGATAGTTCTGTAGGCTGCGCCTGAACCTTCCCACTTTTGAGGAAGTAATGCGTTAGCGAGTGCTCGACCTGGAGAATACTTAGCAGCGTTAGCTGCATCTAGTGCATCTTGAAAGAGTGGATCTTTCTTTTGTGCAGCACCTGCTGCAATTTGCTTTTCTTCTTCAGTACCAGTTGCAACAATCTGGTCAAGACTCATACCTTCTGCAACTTTTTGTGCAACAGACATATAGCCTGAGCCAAAAATTTTTGTTGCTGCAGCAATACGTGATGGGCTAAATACCTTGTCACCTTTATCGTTTGCTGTTGTCCACGCTTTACCGATGTCTACATTCTGGTCAAGTGCGATAGCAGCGGTACGATAAGCACGTGTGCTTAAATCTGAAAGTTCTTGTACACCTTTGAAAGCCAATTTAACAGGAGCAGACACAACGGTAATCAATGGATCTACTGTGTAGTGAAGCGCTGTTCCTAACCACCCACGCTTTTGCTCAACATTACCAAAGTTATCCTTCAAGGACTTCTGTTGCTCTGGAGTTAGTTTTGCGTACTCTAACTTGGCAACGTCTGATGGAAGAGATGATAACTTCTGGTGCGAATCTACAGCCTTGATATAGCCATTGATCTGCTGCTGTTGTGCTGGAGTTAGCATTGCTTGAGCAGAGATAGCCTTAATGTTATTGGAAGTTGATCCCACTACTGACCTCTAGATAAAGCCATCTGATAGAGAACAGAAATTTCTCCAGTTGTATCGAATGGAAGTAATGCAGCAAGTGTGTCTGACAACTTACCTTCGGCTGGCTTTGGTGGGCCAGCGATAGTCATAATGTCTTCGTCAGGGCGTTCTGTTGGTGCAAACATTTGTGTTATTGGAGTTGGCTTAACTGCTTCTTTAATATCACTAGCAGGAACTGGACGCGCATCTGGGTTGTTAGCAGTTGGAGCACCTGCGATTTGTTCTGCCATTGCCTTACGATCACCGTAATTTTGTGACGGTGGTAGGTCTTCACGTACGGAGAATTTTCCTGGACCGCCTATTTGTAATGGGCTATCTACCATCGGTATCCTCCTGAATCTTCTCTAAATCGTTTGAAAATTGTTCCCATACTTTGTTTACCTCTGAGTTACGGTTAGCGTTGTAAACAGCTATCTCCATTAACTCTTCTGTTGCTGTATGGATAGAACTTGAAATGTTATGTACTAAACCTGCGAGCACTACTAAAAAATCAGCGAAGTGTACTGAGCGTGGAACTTTGATTTCTTTATCATCCACGCCCAGTACCTCCGTTAGTTAGAATAATATTATCCCTTTTTGACTGCGTTTCCGCGTCGACCTGCTGGCATCATTGATGGTACAACCTTGCCTGGTCCTGCTGGCTTGGAAGTATCCTTCTTGCCCTCAACAGGCTTTGACATAGGTGCTGCTGCACGTGATCCTCTATTCATTTTACACCTCCCTTACGTTATGCTGCGCCGCTTATAGAAGCTAGCAGGGTTGCTATATCTGGACGTTGTTCTGGACCAGCAGCAGGGGCCGCTCCGCCTTGTTCTGGAGTTGGCTGCGAGGCAGGTACGGGGGCCGCACCTGCTGCTGGAGTTCCTGGTGCTCCTGGCATCATCGCCATTTCTGGAGCTGCTGGTTGTTCTTTAGGTGCAAATGCTTTGCCGATTACGTTCTCTAATTGAAGACCCTTTTGACGGCCTTGGATAACTTCTGCAATACGCGAGATGATCTCGCTAGGGTCTTGACCTTGCGCTGCCAGCGCTGGAATGGCCTGAGCATACTGAGCAACAGCCACGCGCAAAGAATCGCGCATTTCTTCGATATCAACACGTTGTTCCTCCTGCGTCACATTAAGCTCCATAGGAATCTCACGACGTACATAGTCACGAGATACGAGTTTGTCTGAACGCATTTGTAGTAAAGCAATGATGGCGCGGTTTGGGTCCATACCAGACATAATGCCGTAACGAACATCTACGCCATAATTGCCTGCAATTTGTCGTGATGGCACGTACTTCATATTGAATGGAGTACCGTCATCCACGCCCTTGATTTCCTTGGTCATAGAACCAAAGACTTTCTCGTCTACTTCAAAACACATAGATACAAGATCTGTGAACAAGCGAGCAAACTGTGCTTGTGCTGCCTTGATTTGTGTATCAAATCCTGCTTGTAGTGCTTGCACACCACGGCCTGTAACAATAGATGCGTCAATGTTACCTGAGCGAGTCTCTGGGTAACGAGCACCTGTACGTAGTTCACGTTCTAGAACACCAGACTCAGTAAAGACTCCGTTAGGAAGTTCTAGTGGAACACGTCGGATACCTTGAGGATTAGCAGAACGCATAATTGCATCAGGTCCCAATGCCAACTCTTGCACATCCTGTGGGATAGCAATAGGTGCTTGGATAGATTTTTCTGCTGCTTGGATCTGCAATACTGCAAAGCGAGCACGAGCAAGTTGAACTGATAGAACATCATCAAACTGTCCACGTGCTTCGCCATCAATAGATGAACGCATAGCAACACCTGCTAGGCACTTGCCTACTGGGTTAGGAATGTTTGCTAGAACTAGATTCTTGCGCTCTGGGATAAAGATTAAATCTTGGTCTTTGTCGTGGTAGCGAACCAAAGATACATAAGGTGATCCTGGTGAATACACATTGCGTGGCATAATCTGGTCATAGAACTCTGGGTACTGCATAGCCAAAGTCTCAGCATCGGTGGCTAGGACTTGGGTGATGGAGAGGGTACGACCAAATCTATCAATTTCAGGATAAGTACCAAAAGGATTAAGCAGACGTATTCTCGGATTATTGGTTTCATAGTCCATCTCAATTATCGCTGGCAACATACCATAGGTGTTAAACCAGTCAGCACCTGTGTACATCTGGATCTGTAGTTCAGAGGATGCTACGTAGTAGTTAGCGATACGAGTACGAGTATCTGCAGCTTTACGCTGAGAGTCAGAAACCATATTGGTAGCAGCGCAGTTAAAGGATGGCAGTGGAGACATTACCTCTGCTAAGTCACGTGCTGCTACATCTACGAAGTTAGCTACGAGAGGCTTTGGATATTCCTCTGAAAACATTGCTGGGTATACCTTGGAGATGTCACCCTGACGCACAGAGAGCACGTCACGCATTCTCTGGTCACGGGCTGCATAGCGGGTCTGTAGACGGGCTACCTTCGCTGCGACCTCTTTAGTTGATAACAATGTTTCTCCTTAGATGAATGTACGATCTTTCTCTGCGAGCAGTTCATCAATGTTGATGACTGTTCGCTTGCCCTGTTCGTAACGAGACAGGAATGGGTTTTTCATATGGTGTGTAGCGTGGATACCTTGGTTGAGCATCTCACGTGCGCGGATCTCACAGAACCACAGTGCCATCACCATATCTGTCTTACCCTTAGTCGTAGGTGACCAGGTAATAAGTTGTTCGATCATCGCCTTAATGTTTTCAGTTTGGTCACTAGGCATATGAATAAGGTTGTCGCGGTGGTGCTTTCCGTCGTGTTGCTTGGTGCCGAACAAAGTTGACATTGATGCAACGCCAAAGCCTGAATCCCATTTGTTGTTTCCAGTATGGTGTTCCCGCAGTAGCACTCCCCGAGAGGCCAAGTTTGCACGGATGCCTTCGTCTTGGGTAAGGAATGATTGAAACGCATTCTTCTCCACGATCCATTCACTAGGACTATAGAGGGAAGTCCAGTCAAATATTAGTTGACGGATTTGAGCAGGCGTTGGGCGAGTAATTTTAATAGCGTCAACGATATAGCGTTTATGGCTAACCCGATCAATAGCGTAGCAAACGGCGGCTGTATCACCAACCATAGCGGGATCAAGACCACAAATAAAACTAAAGCCGTTCGTATCGCGTGGATGACCAGGGTGACCAGGAACCAACCTACCTGCTTTACGCATTCCATCAATAGAACCTCTCACACATACTGGATCAAAGATGGCATCATCTGAAATATCTTGTTGCTGGTAGACCAGCGCCCAAGTAGATGCGTCCATCGCTTGACGTTCGTTGTAGAGGTTACGACCATTCCAACGTGGGTATAGTCCATCCTCATTCAAATCTGATTCTTCTTGCCCATCGAATGGTGCATCGGATGCTGGCCACAGGGTAACCCACTTGTCAGGGTCTTCATCTGTTTCAAGCAATGCTGGCATCGCTAGGTACTTCCAAGGAACTAAGCCACCTGGATAGCGGTCTGGGTTACGTAGCTCTCGATAGAGGTCTACGGCTGCCACACGAGTTCCAATGATAATCAATTTACCAGTAGGGTTCAGACGAGAACGTACGTCCTGCGTCAACCACTTGATCTGGCGTTCAAACTCATTGGCGTTTTTCAGAGTAACAGCATCGTCTACAATAATCATATCGGCACGTTTACCGTAGATCTGACCACCGATACCAACGGCCTCGATATTTGGGTCCTTCTCGCTAGACTCACGAAGCTCATCACCAAAGGTGATACGGGTAGCCTGCCACGAGGCAGACTTAGAGTTAAACCCTACGCCAGCAGCATAAGCATTTTGAAGGTTCTCATACATTGGGTGAGTCAAACGCTGCTTGATGGCGTAGAGAAAGTCGGCGGCTAGTTGCTGAGTCTGAGAGACGATCAGCACACGAAAGTTAGGATTACGGGCAACCTGCCAGGTTACATAGTCGACAGTGATTGTGATGGACTTGGCGTGGTTGGGCGGGATGTTAATAAGAATACGGTTGTTTGCCAGACCCTGCTCGAACTTCATCGATGGGTGTAGCCAGGAAACCTCGTTACCTTCAATCATATCGACCAGGTTTTGCTGGTGGGGGAAGGTTCTGGAATTAAGGAAGCGTTGGCGGAACTCGGCAAATGAGATGTCGTGGACATCGCCTGCCGCGAATGACTTGTCCTTTAGTCCTAGGCGGGTTCGGTCAACCTTGTCAGTAAAGATCTTGTCAGTACGTCGGTAGTACTCGTATGTCTTCATAGACTTGCCAGCCGATAGGCAGGCTTGTTCAATGGTCATACCCTCAGCTACACATCCTAAGATGATTCGCTTTGCTATATCTGCTGAGTTCTCAGCCATTGGATCTCCTACAATCTCATTGGGTTATAGGTAGACTACACCCAATTAAAAGTCGTGCTTGGCACGACATCAGTTACGGTAACTCCCGAGCAAGCTACAGCGTAGCGAGGGGTAAGTCAGTACTCGTCCTAGGGACTCGCGTAGGGTAACCGTAGCGAGACTGTACGGGGCTATCACAATTACCGCCCCTACTGTATATAAGGCAGGAATAAAAAGTCATTTCCTGCCTATGGTATAAAGTATTTTCATAATGTGACTAAAGTCACTATTAAATCGGTACAAAATAGGACATTAGTAAGTGATCTGGTTCACTTTAGGAAATATATCTGTAGAGGGTACATACACTACACACGCACTAAACTTAACACCTAGGGGTGTCCTCACCGCAACCGCACCGCGTTTGCCGTCTGTGCCGTCTGCTTTCCCCGTACTGTACGGCTAGGAGATGCCCGCGGGTCGGCTCCACCTTTGGCAAGGTTGCGCCCCCGTAATGGTCTAACCGATACGAATTTAATAACCGATCTACCGACCAACCGACCACGCCACCGACCACCGACCACCGACCCGACCACCTCGCCCCGATCCTGTCCCGATCTCGCCCTGATCTAGTGACCCAACCTGACCCAACCACGACCACCAACCGAGGCAATTCGGTGGCACTTACCCACCCCAAAACCTCCCCGAATTGGTCGAACTCTCGCCCTTTCGCGCTCGGCTCGATCTATTGGACGACCTCGGCAACCCCTCGCAGCTTGATCCAGCTCGTTGAGATTAGGCTCAAAACAGGGCAGAAATACCCACCGAATAGGGGAGGCTCACCCGTCTTTTTCGTGTACTCTTTTCCTAGTGGATCAACCCGACCCGATCCGCGAAAGGGTAAGAAATGACTATAGAAACAAAGGCAGCGAAATTAGTTGGTTGCTTAAATTGTGAGTTCCAAACAAAAGATGAAAAAGAAATCGAAATGTTTTCTCTCAATGGTTGCCCGAATTGCACAAAAGAAATTCGCTCGGTGTTTGTTGAGTGCCGAGAGTGGTTCGACAAAGTAAACGGGAATACTTATTTCTCTGCACGTATCTGGATCAATGGCGGACAGGTTGCAATTCTGCCTTTTCAGTACGGATACGGAGATCAATTTATTTATGAGGCACAAAGAAAACTGATCGAACTCGGCTATTTACCAAAAGAAAAAGAAAACGAGAGTTTGTATTCGCTCGGTAAAACTTTCGGTTTTGATTTCTATTCTGCACGAACAAGCACCAAGAAAAACGAGATGTTTAAGATTTATGCGAACTATCAGGAAAGAGCGGTGAACTGATGCCTCAATGCGTAACCCTCAAATGCACCAATGAGGAAATGACAGAAAAAGAAATCCAAACTCAATACCTCGCGGGTTGGGTTGGGATCACTATGCACGACCACATTTGTTTTGCCTGTTTTGACCAATTAAAGGAGGAAATCTAAGTGAAATGCCAACTTTGCGGAAATGGAATAACCGATCTACAAAACGCCCGCGTGGTTTTGCCGTGGGGCGAAACCTGTTCGGTTTGTATGGACGAGATCAACCAAAAAACCACGAAATAGATCGAAACCCCGCAAGGGGTCGCGGTGTGAGTCACCGCCTGATGAGATCAGATACAGAAAAGGAGTTCAGATGTTAAAGCGAACAGAGGAAATAGACGGAACAAGCCTCCGCGGGGAGATCGTTACCACCCGCGCAGAATTAACCGCGGTATTGGGTGAACCTATGACCTACGAGGAAGGCGGGAAAGTAACTATTGAGTGGGGCGTTCGCCTCGGCTCAACTGTTGCAACTGTTTACGATTGGAAACGCTACGAACTAGGCACACCCGCAGATGATGAGGCGATCTCGTACCACATAGGCGGACATAGTGAAAAAGCCCTGACCCTGATTGAGTCTCTTGTGACTCTTTCCCGCAGATTGGCGAACTAATGCGAAACATCACGCCTCGCGGTTGGTTTGTCCTCGGGATCGTCTCGGTTTTTGTCCTTTGGGGTTTGGTTTTGATCTCTGCCTGTTTGTGGTGGGTTGGTATTGACTCTCCACGAGCTGAGTTCCTCGGGTGGTGTTGGGGATCAATGTCTGAGTGCGTTCAGATCTAGCAGCGGGCTATCGCCCACCCTGTCGGGTGGTGGGCGGTGGTCTGCCTCTAGCCGAGGCAGAAAGGGAAAGGGAGAGGGTGAGCCTCTCTCTACTAGAAAAAAGGGAGAAAGTTAAATGACAGTAGAAAAGTTATTTCCGTCAGGTGCGTGGTCTATCTCTGGTGTATTGGAGGGGGAGAGTGACCACTATTTCCTCAACCGCGTGTATTACGGATACACCAAACGACAAGCGATAAAGCTATGGCGTGAGCACATCAGAGAGGTGGCTAATCAATGAATACAAAAGAGGCGATTAAGTATCTAAACATCATACAAAAGTCTTTCGATCCTAACACCGCACCACGCTTTGACAAGGACACCATAGAGCAAGAGAGGGCGAGGGCTACCGAGGCTATAAACCTAGCGATTAAATTACTAGAGGGAGAGGGTAAGTAAATGAAAGTCTCAGAGTTGATCGAACAGTTAAAAGACTACAAGCCTGATGATGTATTGCTTGTAGCCTTTTGGGATAAAGAGTTTGCCGAAACCTCTTTCGATAGCGAAAAGGGGATCACGATAAGTGATGATCTATGGTTAGAGGCGGTTAAAGAGGCAGAGAGAGCAGAGTATTGGCAAAGCTGCGGGTCTGATGAGATCTGCGATCAGGTAAGGCAACTACTAGATGAGCAAGAGGGAGAGTGCGATAAGTGCGCTAACTCTTACGATCTATCAAGCCGTGATAACCGCTGCGGAGATTGCGGTAACTGTAATACCTGTTGCACACACGAGAGAGAGGTAGCGTAATGAGTATGGAGATCACGGAAACTAAGTATGAGTGGCAACTAGGTGAGTACCTAGTACGCACTTATGTAGGAGAGTACGGCACTCACACAGAGTGGTTTAAGGGTGATGATTTCATTGATAGTAATGATGTACCTGACCTCGTGCTAGAGGCGCACGAGCAGTTATGCGAGGATGAGGGGCTATGAACTACGACTACCGCGTTACTTTCGTAACCGATTACCTGACAATCACCACCAATGTATGCCTAGAGCTTGACGACACCACGGGAAACCTAAGTGATGAGGCCTATGGCCGAGCTGCGGTTAAGGGTATGAGCAACATAGAGGACGAGATCGGCAAGATAAATGAGTCGATCATCAATGACATAACTGTCACCTTGATACTAGATGATGAGGAGGTAGAACTAGATGTGCTATGACATTAACAATAACTGTGTGGTGTGCGACCAATACAGGTACGACCAACACAAAAAGAGTTGCGAGTACTATGTAAAAGAAACCTATTCTGAGTTTCTTAAAAGGATAAAGGAGGTAGCGGTATGAAAGATAAGTGGATAGTGGCACTAGAGATAGATACCTATGACGGAGATCCCCGACATTGGGATTGGGAGAAACTGTCTACGGGTTCAGATGTAATCAAGATAATCAGCAGCGACTTTAAGGGTCGCGTACTACCAATAGAAGGAGAGGGTGAATGATAGTTCGGACAGGTGAGTGCCTTAATTGCGGTAAGCATTACGGCTATGTAATAAAGAGTATCTACGACTATCCAGATAACGTAGTTCATAAGTGCGAAGGAGAGGGTGAGTGATGAATAACGATCTAGTCCAATGTGACTTTTGCGGTGAGTGGTATGAAAACGAGAGCGAAGGAGAGGGTGAGGTATGAGTGCGCCTTATGCGTTGCCATACTGTGAGGTTTGCGAGCAGTATAACTTTACCTGTGAGGATTGTGGGCTATGTAAAGAGTGTGATGAGTGTGAAGTGGAGGGTAAGAAATGAGCTATTGTTGCCCCAGTTGCACAGAGAAGGAAAGGGAGAGTTTACGTATGGGTGAGCCTCCTATAGAATACCTTGTGGCTAAGGTAGAGTTACTCCAGAAGGTAGCCGTGCAACAAATGGAACGCGGTGAGATCGGTGAGGCAATAAAGAACGTAGAACGTATGGTCAAAACACTACACAGAATAGGAATAATAAATGAGTGAAGATACAGCAACGCACGTTATCACAGTAGTAATACAAGCGGGACAAAAGTGGAACAAGGTAGAACTGTTTGACTTTAGTGGAGATGAACCCACTCTATTAGCTGCGGGAGAGGCAACGAACTGGCGCACCGCGTTAGGCGAAGCCCTGTCTAAGATCAGCCTGTCCTCGGATAAGCCTGAGAAAACAGTTAATGATGTAGCAAAGGAACAAGCAGAAGGAGAGGGGAAGGGTGATGAATAGAGGGTTTATTACTAAGGCGCACTATCCCAACCTATACACGATACACCCAAAGAAGTCTGAGCTGATCCTATTCTACGAGGTAGTAGAACCTGACGGAGAAAACACGTGGGGCGGAGCTAATGCTGAGCAGGCTATCCAATGGCTTGCTAACTCTCCAACAGGTAGCCGTCTATTGGTAAGTGCTTGGGATAGTGATGATGAGGACGCTCACCTGGTGGGTCAGACCTTAGACATCAGCGAAATTGTAAGGGCTGCGAGCCTATGAACCTGTGGATTGGGATAGTAATAGTAATGCTAATTGCCTATGCTTTGATTGTATGGGAGGATAAGCTCAATGATTGATGATGCACAAAGACGTATGGCTACGGCAGCACGTAAGACTATACGTGATCGTAATTACAGAAGGGCGAGAGATCGTGCGCTAGTACGCCTTGCTCATCTATACCCTGATACCTATAAGCAGTTGCTCGAAATGGAGAAGATAGCAGATGAGAAACAAGGGAAAAATTGGATTAGCATTGACGGCTCTACTGTTCTTTCTATGGGCGTTCACACACGAGCCACAGGTGCAGACGACCTTGCACGTACCAGTAATGAAGGAACGAACGAAGGCAACGATGGAGGAAAAGCGTGAGAACAAGGCACTTGCAATTAGTTACTCACGAGCACTCGGATACAATAGGCAAGAGAGAGAGTGTCTCGTCACCCTATGGACCCGTGAGTCCAGGTTCGACCACCTTGCTCGCCCAAGAGACTCTGAGGGCAAACCAAGAAGCTCAGCTTTTGGAATTGCTCAACTCCTTAGAGAACGTAGTGGAGAGCCTGAACTACAAATCCTTCACGGTTTACGATACCTTGGTCACCGCTATCGAGGGAGTGCGTGTCGCGCTCTTGGACACTCAGACAGACGAGGGTGGTACTAAGTGCTGACGGGTGTCTCACTCTTTGCAGGAGTGGGTGGGTTTGATCTTGCTATGCAGCGACAAGGAGTAAAGGTTGTAGCTAGCGTAGAGATAGATAAGAAGTGCAACGAGGTGCTGGCTCAGCACTTCCCCAATGCGAAGCAATTTACTGACGTTACAGAAGTGAAGGGTGAGGACTTAATCAATGCAGGATTTACACCAAGCAAAGGAATTATTACAGGAGGATTTCCCTGTCAAGACCTCAGCGTTGCTGGCAAACGTGCTGGTCTTGCTGGCGCACGAAGCGGGTTATTCTGGGAGATTGCAAGACTTGTGGAAGAAACGCAAACAGAATACTTCATCATCGAAAACGTCCCTGGTTTGTTATCCAGTAACGATGGAAAAGATTTTGGAGTCGTCATCGGGACGATGGCCGACCTCGGGTATTCTCTCGGGTGGCGTGTGCTTGATGCTCAATACTTTGGAGTACCCCAGCGAAGGAAGCGTGTCTTCATCGTTGGCAGACGTGGTTCAGACTCAACCAGTCCAGCAGAAATACTATTTAACAGTCAAGGCCGCAGAGGGAGTACTCCGCAGGAGCAACAGGAACGGCAAGCTGTTACCAGATCAATTACAGAAAGCATTTGAGAATGTGGTACGTCAAGAGCAGGAGAGCACAACACAATGAGGATCACGAAACCTGGATTGAGGGTGGAGTGTGTCCTACATTGAACGCTTTTGATAACACCGCAGAAGTGAGAGCAACAGTCTTGATCTTTGAGGCTACGCGAGTAGATGATACTCGCCTGTATGAGAAGTATTCTCCGACAGTAGCTACATACTGGGGAACAGGTGGTGCTCGTGTTCCTTATGTTATCAATGAACAGACACCAGTAAGAAGGCTTACACCTATTGAGTGCGAAAGATTGCAGGGCTTTCCTGATAACTGGACTGAAGGTGCGGCTGACTCAACGCGCTATCGCCAGATAGGTAATGCAGTTGCAGTACCTGTGGTAGAGTGGATCGTGCAAGGCATAGTAGATGTGGCTGAAGGTTTCTGAACCCTTTTCCTTCAGCAAACAAAAAGCCCTCGCCATAACTGGCGGGGGCTTCTTGCTAGCACTCTCAGCAATTTGCTGCCGAGGTACATAAAGCATAGCACTATCCACCAGTAGAGTAAAATCCTTTACCCTTGAAGGTGATAGCTGGCGAGTCCCACTTGCGTATCATTGGGACGTGGCAATCAAAGCAAGAAGGTTCACGTGGGTCCTCGTGGATAGATCGTTCAATAGTTAATTCGCCATTGCATTCTGTGCAACGATAGTCATACTGCATCAGAGCTTCACCGCTTCCTCGATAGGTAGATAACCTACTAACTTGCTGACCTTGTTAGAACGTGAGAACTCAGTTGTCGCTGGCATCCAATGACTAAACCACTCTGGCTCTGCCACTTCCATTAGGTCAAAAGAAAAGACCCCTTCTGGAGTCGAGTTAATGTAGAAGGGGGTGAGATCTCGCTCTGCTGCCTGAGTGATAAGTTTTCGATACTTGAACTCTTCAATCAGTAGCGTGGGATAGTGGGTGTTGCGACACTTCAACTCTATGTATGCGTTCGAGTCACGACTAATGCAATCGAAGGAGTCGTAGATGCCCTCTGACTTTTGTAGGTCTGGGTACTTGTTATCCAACAGGAATAAGAATAGATCAATCTCTTTCATTGCCACGGGTTGTCACCACCCAAACCGTTCTGCACCTTACGCAATGCGCTGGTGCATCTACGATCTGCGGTAGATACTGCACACTCTAAGACGTTTGCCACCTGTTGCAAGGTCTGTCCCTCGTGGTAGCGCAAGCGAAGTATGGTCTGGTCCTCTACTTCTAACTTAAGATAAGAACGCTTGACATCAATCAAGGTAGCAAGCAGGTTGCCACCTTCTGCTGGAACGCTAGGCTTCTTAGGTGAACCATCGTTGATGATGTTTTGTGCTTGTTCTAAGACTGTGTTATCTACAATGGATGCAATCACGTGAGGCAAGACCTGTGCGATCATAGCTGTATCGTAGAAGGCTTCATCACCTGTGCGATAACCAGACTTAGCCGCCTTCTCCTTGCGAGCATAACGTTCAGCAGTACGCTTCATCTGCCAAGCAATACGCTTCTCATTGATGACACGCTGGACTGGGTTGGGTTCATTAAGCATCTCATCGAACTGTCTACCACGTGTTAATGCCCAAGCAAGACATTCTTGCAGGACATCATCTCGTTCTACGTAGCCACGAAAGCGCCTTGCTATTGCACTTGCAACGCTAGGTGCTATGTCGTAGATAGACTTATGTAACTCAGTCATTGTCCTCTACTTCAGGCCACACACCATCGAGTACCATCATTGCAATAGCTGAGTAGTTCAGTAGATCTAAGAAAGAGTCACGCAAGGACTCGTTGCTTGGCTTAACGCCAGAGTCAAGAAGGTTATTGATGCGAGCTATCTTGTCCCACATACGTACACGCAGACCATTAAGTGGTCCACCTGGTGAGTGAGCAATGTTCTTTGGACCGTAGTCGTGATGCTTACGCACCAGCAGATTGCCTGCTTGATCCATAATACGCCAGACATCTGCGATAAAGGCTGCATCTATCTTGTCTGTATAGGTCGAATCAAGAGTGTCTCGGTTTCCGTATTGATCTCTAGGATCTGGAAGCCCATATGCTGCAAAATCTGTACCATTTGTAGCCATTCGTCTCTACTCATCCTTCTCACCTAGTAGCAAAGCTCTAGTTGCATCTACACCATTGGCTAAGTAGTAGTCATTGATGTCCATTGATGGGGGTAATGTTACTATTGTACTATTTGTAACCTCTTGTGCGACACGCTTAGAAAACTCAGCACCTGGGTTAGTACCATCTTCCTTGATGTCATTGTCACCGATAACAAAGATGTTGTCATAGCCAGCAAAGAGTTTGACAAAGTGTGGCTTCCAAGCCTGAACTCCAGGTACACCTACTGCTGGTATGCCCACTAGACCAGACAAGATGACTGTATCTAATTCACCTTCACATACTGCAATGTAAGAGCTGTCAATGGTGATGTCACCTACGTTGTATAGGTGTGCCTTCTGTCCCAATGGAGATCCATACTTGGGTTTGCCTTCATCTAATCGTCTGAACTTAAAGCCTACGCATAGACCATTAGCTGTGATGTAGGGTATAGAAAGCCAGCCCGTGTGCATTTCGTGGCCGTTGATTGGATCTGTTACTACACCCAACGAATACTGATGTGCGATTACATCAGATATTCCACGTCCTTCGAGATAGTTTAGAGCCTCTTCGTTTATTGCCTGACTGTAATGATTGGCCGCTTCCAGCAACGATTTCGATTGCACGATTGAGGGCATCCTTGAACTCCAAGTTCTCTATTTCCATAACGATATCTACTGCGCTTCCACCCTTACCGCAGGTGTGGCAGTAGTACAAATTGTCATAGGTATTTATTACAGCACTACGTCTACTGTCGTTATGGATGCAACAGCGAACGGATGCTGACTTACCTTCTCTTACCTCACCGCCATAGTGAGTTACGATTACTCCTACGGGGATTGAGTTTGCATCAACGGAACCTTTGTGCCGCCCCGCTTTACGTACCCTGGACCAGTCTTGTGCTGGCATACACACCCCTTATCATCACACTTGTCGTGCCAATGAGTAGCTCGCTTGTAATGGGCGAGAGTGTTCTCTTCTCCGCCTTTATGACAGTTCTGGCAAATCATTCTTGGCCTTCTCTAAAGCATCTGCCATAGTTGCCTCGTATGCAGCAACATCTTCATTGTATTCTTCAACTACTTCTTCTGGTACTAGAATATCTGTTGTGGTGATTTCACCTTCTGGTACTGGCATTATTTTTTCTCCTTTATCCATTGGGCTAGGTCTTGAATGACCCAGGCTTGATCTATTGATGCGTTGCGACGCTTAACTACAACATAGGAAAGAGGAACTTCCCCAAGACCCCGAGCCTTTGCGTAGTTAAGCGCCTCAACTTGTGCTTCTCTCCAGAATTCAGGCAGGGAAAGGGTCTGCCTGTTCTTGAGTTCTAGGATGTAGGTTTCTCCAGATATGATAACAACCATATCACCTTCATCTTTTGCCCCAGCCTTAGTCAAACGTTCTGCCATAGCTCCGACACCGCGTAACCATTTCATTACATCTGTCTCAAACTGAGAACCTTTGCGACCATTCTTGTTAGCCATAGATGCTGCTCTCTCCATTGGCACGAAGGTATGCTCTACCTTGTGCATCATCATCTCCTATTTGACAAGCACCAAAGTTTACAAACAGTGATGCCCATTGAGAAGCATCAGCAAAGTGTGGACCAAATCGGTTCTTAACTGATGCGATACGCAATAGACCCTGTGTTGGATCATAACCTAGTGTGAGTATCAACGCTGGTAATTGACTTACCTTTCCGTGGATAGCTCGTCTAGGTGGTGGCATCATAGGAGAACCATACTCTGATTGTTCTGATACGTGATGGAGTACTAAGACGCAAGCCTCTGTCTTACGTGCCATATCGTGCAACTCCATCATAATTGCACGTAGCCCTGCCCACTCATTGTCTGTCTCAGCAGATACATTCATTAGGTTATCTATGATAATCAACTGAGGTGCTACCCCATACAATTCAAAGTATGCCTTTATCTCCATCTCAATATCATCAAGAGACGGACTGGAGTCAAAGACCCATTGAATATGTGATGTGTTAGCCAAGTGTGCTGAATAATAATCAGCTCTCTTTTCTATGTTCTGTTCCACAGATAACTGACTGTGGCCCGATAGGTGTGCAGCAGCGCGAATCATTACTGTCGCTGTGTCTGTATCGGCGGAGAAGAACAGCGTTGGCACCTGTGCTTTGATGGCATAGATCAATGCGAACATTGACTTACCAGCGTTAGGTGCTGCAGCTACCATACATACTTGACCACGACGAAACTTAATAGATTGCTTGACTAAACTTTTCCACACGTCAGGTAATGGCGTGGCTTTGGTAGTCACTCCACTCCAAGCGCGGGAAAGTTTAAGCACTCTTATCCTGTTCTAAGATTATGTTTCGTTGTTTGCGAATCTTGCGTCGTTCGTTACCTGTCAGTCCTCCCCAGATGCCGTGTTGTTCCTTGCGGATACCCCACTCTGCACACTCAGTGATGTGTTGACAGCTACGACAGATTGATTTTGCTGCTGCGATATTGATGCGAACTAACTTGCCTTCGTTTTCCTGGTCAGGAAAGAATAGATCGCCACCTACTTGAGCACATAAAGGAACCTCAAACTCGTGCGGTTCCCGCATTTGCTAAGCCCAGATAGTTGAGCACTTATCTGTTGCACCCTTTGGCGCAGCACACATCCAGCCCTTCCAAGGGCCACGAGCAGAAGTACCTGTACGGAAGCTCATCACACCGTGCTTACAACTAGGTGCCTGACCTTCGACAACAGCAGGGGCAGCAACAGGTGTTGCATTAAACTGCTGTGCTACTGATTCAGCAGTAGGTGCTGGTGCTTTACCACCATTGAGTTCAGCATCGGTGGTTTTGATAAGAGTTGCAACCATTGATAGGTCAGTAAGACCTGTCTCTAGATCCTTTACATCAGTTGCGTAAAGATTGATAAGCGTTCCATTGCTTGTCTTGAAGTTCACTTGGAACTTTGTGTTTTCGTTTGCAGCCATTTACTTTCCTCCAGATTGTTTGATTGTTAACCGTAATGTTTCTGCACCCTGCTTAGTTGGTACAAAGCCAAGTTTAGCAAGTACTTCATCTTTGTCTACTGATGTTACTCCAGCTACCTTGTTCCATCGAACCTGGATACCTGTATCTGTAACTCCAGCGATACCTTCAAGGGCTGACTTTAGTGAGTCTTTTTCTTTTGTCAACTCTTTGATCTTCTCGTCTAACTGTAAGTATTTCATCGCATTAGTTGAGGCATCCTTGTCCTGGATCAAAACCTCTTCAGTTGCGATACGTTCTTTTTTTAGACCAACGCATCCTAACTGCCCACTTGCGTCATAGAATTGACAATAACTCTGACAGAAGAATTCATCTTTTTCTGGCTCTGGCGCAGTTTCAGTAGCCTTAACAGCCTCTAGCCAGTTTAATGCTTCAAGTGCCATTGACTCGTCGTAATCTTCTGTGTGAACTTTAACATCCCGCTCATCACCATCACGTGCAATAGCACATAATGAAACACGATTGACCTTATACCCGTTCTTAGAGAGCAGATATCCATAGACCTGTACTTGCCAGCGTTGTTGTGTCGATGGGAAATATGCAAGGTTCTTCACCTTCACAGTTTTCCAATCAATAACATCACCAGTTTCAGGAACAAATAAGTCTACGTGAGCTTTGATATCACCGTATTCAACCTCTGTTTCAACCATATACTTTTGCCCAGTTGGATCTACAGAAGCAATGGACTTCTCAATCTCAGCGTGAATTGCTGTTCCCATAATAGCTGCAAGTTTGCTCAGGTTCTCATTGGTTTCTGGCTGGTCATTAAGTCGGTACCAGACTTTACGACGGCAACCACCAATCTCTGATGGTCCTACCTGCTTTTGTTTTGATCGTGACTTACTTGCATCCTTTTGATGCAGTACGGACAGTAGTAATTCTTTTGCATCAGTCATTCGTTTCCCTTTCATCATCCTCAAAGAAGCAACCACATCCACCGATATCTGATTCATCAACTAACTGGGGTTGGTCTTCTACTCTACGTCTTAATTCTATCAGTGGCAATGGTCTTTTAACGCCATCTTTCATATCTGTAAGTATAGATACATCCTTGCCAATATGTTTAATAACTTCCTGTTCCTTTGCTTCCCACATAGCAAAACGTTCAGGCATAATTTCTAGTAGTTTCTTAAACTGTCCTTGTCCAGCTCTGACACAACCACCTCCACAGTTGTTGTGACTAAAGCCAAGGCTGTAAAGACGTGGGGTTTTCAAACCCTCTGACTCAGCCCATTCGATAAGTTCGTGCTTGTCGTAATACATCTTGGTTTCTTTATGAAAGAAAGGTTCAGCCAACGGAGCGACAGCTACATATGGTTTGTAGTTCTTAACTATGGCTGGTAAACGATGTGTTTCTGTCCAGTCAATACCAACATACACAATCGTTTCGTTTGGATCGCAGTTTTCATTAAGCCATTTTCTTGCTGGCTTTTGTTTTAACTCAAAAGAACAGTGAGCTAATCGTGAGTTTCCAAGGAATTTTTTATCCTTAAATACCTCCCAGATATCCTTGCCTTCATTTATGTATATGTAAGCCCCACCGATATTCTTTACTGCATCGTCTAGGAACCTATAAGTATCTTCATCTTCTCCTATATGTGAAGACTCAGCATTACCTTTAACATCAGTAAAAACTAAGTAAAGATCCTCAGTGCCGTGCTTGGCTGCAACCATCTTTGCTGCAGCCCAAGAGCCGATGCCACCTGAAAACATTACTACGTGTTTCATACACCAGCTTCTTCTGCTTGTTTGTGCAACAAGAATGCAAGTCTACAGGCTTTCCAACCTTGCTCAAACCAGTAGTGTGCAGCGTATTCACCTGTTGCAATAACACCTTTGAACTCTGGCTCTACATAATCGTATGTATTAAACTCCATAGTTACATCCTTTCCTGTACTACCAACTGTAAAGGCTTGTTGGTATTAGAGTCAAGGACCGAAGCTATCTCAACAGCTTTACGGGCGTGTCTCTTTGCATAGGCTAGGTCAACATCAGGTTTGATAACTGAATACAGGTAGCCGAGAGCAAGCTGACCACCAGAACCAATGCCATACGCTCCGTGATTTGCTTGGAAAAAAGAGAGATCACAAGCAATGCGAAAGATATTGCCGTTAAAAGCAATGAGATAATCGAAGCCGTCATCTTTGTCCACCTTGTTGTAGTCGTAGTTGTTGTCGGTAAATGCTGTGATAATACTTGGGATAATCTTGCGTCCCATAAATTGCGCTGGGTTCTCACCTCGATAGGCAGGTGGCTTCCAGTTGTAGGCAAGGATGTCTCCTGGTCGCGTGTCCCCTGAGACTCCAATGAGATACTTACCCACCTCAACAATCTTTGGCGTGGAAGTAGCAATAGTGATGAGGTTATCTTCGGTGATCTGACTATCAGCTACTAGAACAGCGTAGTCAATTCCTTCTACTCCAACGATTGTGGTCATTGGGCTAGGCTACACCTAACGGCGTGTCGTCGCATTAGCGACACCCATTATGGCTACCATATGAGCCGTGAGGCGAATTACTGTAATCGGGAGCGAAGCTCCTAGCCGTCCGTCTATGTGGTTCCGTCTACTCACCCTGCCTAAACTCTGGTCTAAACATACCCTTCCTGAGCCTTACGGGGCCGATCTGCGGGGTTTAGGACCTATCCACGTGTGTACGTGTGGGTCGCAGGTCTTTAATGTGATGTGCGCCTTTGAGGACAATGAACTGGTCTGGTGGTTCCTTGATGGAACCTGTGTAAATTGTGGGAACCTAGTGACTGTTCCTTGTCCTGCTGATGCAGAATAAAACGGGACAAAAAAAGAAGCCCACCCCTTTCGGGGTGAGCCTCTTCGCCTCGCAGTTACTTCTTACTTAGATCCGCGACCAAACTCTGTAGCTGATGGGTCGATTGCCTTTAGCAATGGACCTGCAACTGCTGCGACTCCTGCCATAAGCAGAGCCTTTGGGTCTGTCACACCTGCAAGATACAAGGCCAGCACTGATGCCACTCCTGCACGCAAGTATGTAACTGCGATTGCTTTCATTGTTTCTGTGTTCATTGTTTCCTCCTATGGGGATTAGGACTTTGCACCGTGCAACTTGCAACAGGTACAAACTTCTTCCTTTGGCAACTTCTTAACTGCTTTAGGAATTGCTTTTGCTCTGAGTTGATTAACAATCTTTGGTTGGTTCATCCACCAGAACCAGGGACTTGTATCATTACCCATACTTCCATTGATGGAGATATGTAAATGCTTATTGTGTGGGTTGCTACCAGTATATTCACGGTCACCCTCACTGGCTCGTTCTGCTGACCAGATCTTGCCCTTAAAGATTAAGTAGTTAACGCGCTTATCTTCCTTTAACTTCTGGAAGATTTCATCGCAGTCAATGCCACCTAACTTGTCGTGAGTTAGATCAACTGCAAGACCTGTGTTGTGGTCACTGTTGGGATTCTGATTGATGTGTGCCTTGCTCGGTAGTAATCCATCGGATACTTTCTTGCGTAAAGGCGCTATCGCTGTGGCTTGTCGAAGGACAGCAATAGCGGCAGGCGTGGCTTTCTTTGCAACAGGTTTCATCATTACTCATTTCTCTGCAACCAATCGGTACAGGTCATCTATGCGATCTTCTAATCTTTGTACTGAATCCTTTAATGATGAACCACCATTAGGCTTGAGTTCATTAAGGTAGTGCTTAACTAACCAGCGAACGCCAGTAGCAAAACCACCGATGATTGTGCATACTGCAACAGCTATCGTTGCGTAGTCTTGTGCCTGCATTAGACCGTCCTAATGGTTACTAAGAGCGTTCCACCGTAGCCGGAGAATCGCTTATCTGAAGGGGTAGCGTTTCTGAAATCAAGCTCTTCGATAAGTCCGATGTAGGACTCACCAGTTCTAAAGTCTTCAACACGGATAGTGTCACCAACGTTTTCAATGTTTTCTAGTTGGCTCATACGAACGTATGCTGAACCTTCATAGCCAACCTCTACGCCGAAGTGATCTGATTCGTGGTCAAAGCAAGACAATGGATACTGGATAAGTCTCTGACGTGGGATAGCAGGCAGTGCCTTAATCTGATAACCAGTAAACAATGGTCCCTTACTTACATCAGTAGATGAACGGGTCAGTGTGAACTGGAAGCCAAGGTACTCTTGCGATGCCTGTGGATAGTTGATGTTAACCTCTGGCACAGTTGATTCCTGAGCAAAGGTACCGATGCGATAGAAGTTATCTGCATAGTCAATAGAGTCAATCAGTAGTCCACCGTTAGTGGTATCTACACGAGCCTGCATCAACTTAAAGATCTTCAGTTCTAGTGTGTTGTAGCGTACATAGCCTGTACGCAAGGTTCCCTCTGCCAACAGAGTAGATGCTGATTGGATATAGATAGTTCCGTCAGAACCATTGCCAGCGTTGCAGAATGCAAGGCGGTAGGTATCGCCGAGGAAAGCACAGGCTGTTGTGTAGTGAGCCAATGTATCTGCTGGGTCATACAAGTCCCAGGCATAAGGGAACTGTAGGTTACCTAATGGTTGTCCCATATCTACACGAGTAAGTCCTACCTGACCATCAACACCAGATGCTGCCCAGATGTATCTATCACGGAAAGCAAAGTCATAGACTGGCTGAGTTGATTCAAAGATTAAAGCGCCATAGGTAATAGAACCATCTAACTGACTTGCATCAGCCATACGCATACCTTCAGAGGTACCGATAGCCATATTGCCTAGGTAGTACGAGATCTTAAAGACCTTCTCACCTACTGGTAGTTCTGCTGCAGTGATAGCACTTGTCAGCGTAGGCATAGCACCTGCAGTAGACAAGGTAAACTTGTAGATGTTTGACTGGATACCTGAGTAGCCTGCAACGTAGATAGCAGCACCACTAGATGTGATGCTAGTAAAGATGTGGTCTGGATCGTTGTGTGAATAGACCGCAGAAGGTAAGGTGGTAGCGCTAGATGATATTTCATAGATGTTATCGTTGACACACATTACGATACGCTCTTTGGTGTATTCCATTACAGCGTTGGCTACAGTAATGCTGTTTTCAGTAATCATTAAAGTAGGCGATACAGAAGCGTCATCAGTAAGTAACTTCTTGTATACTCGCAGTCTTGGAGTTCCAGCGTTAAGTACGTTGGTAATCCAATAGGCGTAGACACCATCATCACAGATAGCAAATACTGGATAGTCTGTGCCAGAGTTATAGTCAATGAAGTGGATAACCTCAGCTACGCCAGTACCTACTGGGCTTACCGCAGTAGATGCTACGTTGCTGGCAGTCTTAGCATAAGTAAAGGTTGTAGTGGTAGGTACAGATGTAATGCGGTACTCACCGTTAAAGGTTGCATCCACACCAGTAATAACAATCTGCATACCGATACATAGGCCGTGTGCAGCGCTAGTTGTTAGCGTTGCTACATTTGTAGTAAGGGCCTTGTTAGTAATAGATACAGTGATCTTTGGGAAGACTTTATCTACATCGTACTCATCAGATAGAAGCACACCGTTATAGGTAATACTGCTCTTGTCCCATTGGATAGAACGGGCATACTGCCACGGACGACCATTGGTTTGAATACCACCAGTGACTGTGTGCTGGCTTTCGCTAGAGTTAAGCAGCGTTGCTTGTCCCTTAGTCCAGACGTTGATGCCTTTAGACTCTGTGTACTGGAAGCGTAGCGACTCATCCTGGATAGGTTCAAAGAACTTGATACCTTGTCCATAGTGGAATGAGGATTGAGAACGTAGCCACCAACCAGTAAGCGTCTGCTCACCAGGCTCACGGCTCTGGTCAATCTGTTGCTTACGGTACTGCGCTGTTACGCGACGATATGGTGAGTCGTCACTGTTCAGCAAGAAGAAAGGAAGACC
>Ga0315909_10001352_pt1 | contig 33120 bp, 50 predicted proteins | sample LakEriMetagenome_11_FD_203527 | JGI IMG/M metagenome (GOLD analysis project Ga0315909, IMG submission 203527) | Freshwater fungal communities from buoy surface, Lake Erie, Ohio, United States - Buoy 2 MA125 | ecosystem: Environmental > Aquatic > Freshwater > Lake | place: USA: Lake Erie, Ohio... | reverse complement strand
ATTTGCTGCGCTTATTGTGTAAGTGAATGGGTAGGATCGGTTGACCGCGCTATTCAACAGTGCGCCGCTGAAAGTGCCAGTCAGTGAAGAACGAACCCAAAACGACAATGTGACCGACTGTGCGCCAGCAGCGCCCCAGCCCAAGTCCGAAGCGTTAAATCCTTCAATGTACTGAGACACACGGAACAAATCGCCAGAAACAACCGAATAAGCGGAAAGTGAAGTAACCAACAATGAGTTGGTAAATCCAGCAGGTGCAACAGTGCTTCTCTGAACACTAAATTTAGAAGCCTGAGTCAAACCAGCATTCCAACGATCAACAGTGTACTGTGCATCGGTAGGCGTCACACTCGCCCCAGCATTCCTCTGGTCAATCCGCATATCTCCGTTCAGAAGCCGATTGATGAACCCGAACTGGTTGGTGCTGGCCAGGAAGGTAGCGCGGCTGCTGGTCATGCCGGCCAGCGTGGTCAACTCCGAATCAAGACCCTGCTTGCCGGCCAGGCTGGTGTCCACCTCAGCCTTGGTGTAGGTGTCGGCCACCGTGAAGCTCTTGAAGGCGACGATGTCCAGCACATCATTGAGCGCAGCAGCAGATGCCAGCACGATGCTCGTACCGTTGGTGGCGGTGTACTCGCTGGTGTCCAGCACCACACCGTTGCGCGACACCACGATGTTGCCGCTGGTGTAGCTCAGGGTCAGCGCGTTGGAGTCCGCGCCGCTGAAGGTGGTCTGGCCAGAGGTCGCCACATAGCGGTAGCGGGTCATGGCCGAGGTGCCGGCTGCGGTGGCCGCGATCCAGTTGGCACCGTCGTAGACTTTCATGGTCTGCGTGGTGGTGTTGTAGTACAGCGCCCCGGTCACCAGCGCGTTGCCGTCGTTGTCCACCGTGGGGTCGCTGGCCTTGCTGCCCAGGTAGCGGTCATCGAATGAGTCGAGCGCCGAGGCGGCAGACGCGGCAGAGGCAGCCGCGTTGGTTTCGCTGGTAGCTGCGGCGCTGGCGCTGTTGGAAGCAGCCGTTGCGCTGTTGGCAGCGTTGGTCGCGCTGGTCGCTGCGTTGCCTGCCTGGGTGGTGGCGATGCCGGCCTGAGTCGTCGCGGTGCTGGCGCTGGAGCTGGCGCTGGTCGCGCTGTTGGCCGCATTGGTGGCAGACGTGGATGCGTTGCTCGCGCTGGTCGAGGCCGCGCTGGCAGAGCTTGCTGCGTTGGTCGCAGAGGTGCTGGCCGCGCTCGCGCTGTTGCTGGCGTTCGTGGCCGAGGTGGCCGCTGCCGAGGCGCTGTTGCTGGCATTGGTCGCCTGCGTGCTGGCGGTGCTGGCCGATGAGGCAGCTGCGGTCGCAGAGTTGGCAGCATTGGTGGCCGAGGTGCTGGCGTTCGACGCCTGGGTGCTGGCTGTCGAGGCAGAGCTGGCCGCGTTCGTTGCCGAGGTCGAGGCGTTGCTGGCGCTGGTGGCAGCCGCCGAGGCCGACGAAGCTGCAGCGGAGGCCGATGCGGTGGCGCTGGCGTTGTCAACGATCAGATCCCACTTGGCCGCATCAGCGTTGGTGCTGATCGGGGTGGTGCCGGTCGAGGTGTGCGAGGTGTTGGCGTAGTAGACGTTGCCGTTGCTGGTGTCCTTGACGATGTCGCGCTTGTTGTACGCCACACCAGAGGCCCAGTTGCCGCGGTTGTCACCGATCACCTCGCCCGTGGTCGGGTCACCGTTGGCGTCGAATGCCAGCGTCTTGTTGGCCCGCACCGATGCGCGGGGCAGGGTCATGTCGATGCTGGTCGGATCCGTCTGCGGGGCCTTGAGCGCACGGTCAGTAGCTTCTGCGTTCTGCTGCGCGAAGATCGTCAGCGAGTCCAGCTCGGTGTTGACCGTGTTGGCGAAGAAGTCGCCGCCGGTCACGAAGTCGGTGGTGCGCTGGATGGTGCGGTTGCCGACGATGGCGATCTGAGTCGCGCCCGTTGGCGTGGCCACCAGGGTGACGTAGCCGGTGCCGTTGCTGTTGATGGTGACGGTGTAGTCCGTCGTCAGCGTCAGCAGCGTGTCGTCCCGGTAGACAGCGATGTCACTCGCCGCCAGGATCTCAAAGGTGAAGTTGTACGGGCCGGTGCCGCTGGCAGCCAGCACCACACGGCGCGTGACGTTTGAAATTGGGACGCCCATGGCTCAATCCTTCCTGTTGAAAATTGTACGGTCAGCGGTCGTAAATGCCCACCCTCGGGCGGCGGTTTGCGGCCATCTCGATACGCCGCTGGACAGCCCCCGAGAACGGGCTGTTCTGCAGCAGCTCGCCCTGGGCGGCCTTGGTGTAGGTGCCGTACAGCTCGCGCATATTGCTCTGCTGGGTGGCCTTGTCCACGCTCAAGAAAGCGGGGCTGTTGGCCATCTCCACGATGGCCTGGGGTAGCGTGCGGCCTGCGCCGTCCGTGACCTTGCCCAGGCGCTCCATCATCCAGGCGTATTCCTCGGGCTCCAGCTTTACCCTGACATCGGACACCTGGACGTTGGCGTCCGGCTTCTTGACGGACATCCCCAGGGTGATCATCACCTTGTCAGCCGGGCGCTGCTTGGCGTAGCTAAAGCGGATGCCGGTGGTGCTGGCCAGCCAGGGATTGGCCGGGTCAACGTCGGTCATCTGCTCGCCCAGGTAGTCGTACTGCGGGGGCAAGTTCTCGGACAAGAACGGGGTCTTGGCCAGCACCTTGTTGAAGCCCTCGTAGAAACCCTTAATCACCGTCGGCAGCTCCGGGGAATCGGAGGTCATCCGCTTGGTGTTGTCCACGCCGCGCTCGATCATGGCCCTGGCGCTGGAGAACACGCCGACCGGGGAGCCCTCCACCGTGTACTGCACCGCGGTCGAGGCCAGCTGATCCAGGGCAGCGCGGAAGGCCTGCTTGGGGTTGGGGATGGATTGGCTGAAGGCCCCGGCAATCGAGCTGATGGAGGTCAGGAACGGTTGCTGGCCGACGTAGTTGTACAGGCCCCAGGTCGCGCCAAGCACCCATTGGCCCACCGCGTCCTCGTTGTCCTCGTAGCGCCCGTATTCGACCGCGTCGGCCATCATGGCCAGCGGGCCGGCAATGGGGTCGATGCCGCGGAAGGGCACATACAGCTTGCCGTCCTTGCCGATGCTGGGGTCGAGGTTCTTACCCTTGAGGTATTCCACGAACTCGGCATCCCACTCCTTGTCGGTAAACACAAAGGAGTACGGACGCCAGCCGCTGTCGAGGTAGATCTTCCGCAGGTTCTGGTCGCCGGGCCCGCCGCCGGTGATCCGGCCATCGGCCACATAGCTGCCGACGCCCAGCATCAGCATCGAGCCCATGCCCCACTTGGCCATGGCCAGCTCGCGCTTGGCACCGCCGGCAGCGAAGTCGGCCCGCCATTGAGAGGACAGCGGAGCGATCATGCTGTGCTGCATGGACTCGCTGGTCACCCAGATCGGGGTCTTCACGAAGGGCAGGGTGATGCGGCCCACCAGGTTGTCCTGGGCGAGCTGCTGGATCTGCGCCGATGCGCCCGTCAGCTTGCGGCTGAAGGTGATCATCTGGGCGAAGTCGGTGGCCGCCTCCTCGATGTTGGCCGGCGGGTCGCTCAGGATCTCGGCCATGCGGTTCAGGCCGATCAGCTCGGCCTCGTCCGCGGACTTGCCGGCCTCCAGGGCTGCACGGCGGGCCTGGGCCTGGGCGCGGTAGGCCTGGGCATACAGTTCGGCCCGGAAGCCCATGGTCTTGAAGACCTCGTCCATGGCCATGATGGGCCGGCCACCGAGCAGGGTCACGAAGTTGGCGTAGCCGTTGATGCCCTTGACCAGCGTCTCGTTCTCGATGCCGTAGTTGCGGGCGTCGAAGATCTGGTACTGGCCCTCCAGCTTCTGGCCGGCATCGCTGATCAGATCCAGGCCCTCGCGCATCTCACGGGTGGTGCCGGTCTTCAGGGCCGTGAAGCCCAGGCTCAGGCCCTCGCGGAAGGAGCTGATCATGCCGGCCAGCATCGCGCCTGCCTCGCCCATCTCGACCTCGCCGCCCAGGCCCATGGCCCGCTTGCCGCTGCCGATAGCCCCGGCCAGGGCGCGGGTGGCCACGGTGCTGGCCAGGAATGTAGCGTTGCTGGTCAGGTTCACCATGTGCGTGCCGGTGGCCGACAGCAGGCCGTTCTTCCAGGTGCGATCCCACAGGTCTGGGATCAGGCCCACCTTGCTCACCTTGTTGAGCAGGCCCTCGCGGGCACCGTCCTCGGTGAGCTGCACGAACTTCTCGACCAGCACCTTGAGGTTGGGGGCCACCTGGGGGTTGGCCAGCATGGCCTTCATCTCGGCATCGCTGACCGCCGGGATCTTGATCTGCAGCTGGCCCAGCACCTGGTCGGCCATGCCCTCGGTCATCTGCATCCGACCGGCAGCAGTACCCTGAGCGCCGCGGGTGCCCACCAGCTTGTAGGTTTCAAACAGCGCGTTCTGGCGGCTCAGGAGGTACAGCATCCTGGCCTGCAGCTCGGCATCGTCCGGCTTGAGGTAGGCCTGCCGGGCGACATCGTAGAACTCCCTGCTGTTGGCGTAGCTGGCCAGGCGCAGGCGCACCAGATCCTGGGGCAGCTCGCCGTACTTGGCGCGGATTGCCTCCAGGTCGCCCAGCACCTCGGTGCCCAGGCCCTTCTTCTTCACATCGGCCAGCAGGGCCTCCCAGGTCATGCGCTGGGTGGTCACCCCGGTGGAGTTGACCAGGGCGTCCACCGTCGCCTTGAAGTCCTCGGGGCCGTCGATGCGGTTGAGGTTCATCAGCGTGGTCGGCGGGGTGCCAGCCGTCGCTGCGGTGTCGATGGTCTGCTCGATCTGGGTCAGCTGGCCCTGCAGCCTCTCGACCTGGCCGGTGACTGCGTCGGCACGGGGGGTGGCCGTCGGGGGCGCTGCGGGGGCTGCAGCAGGCGGCGTGACCGTCGGGGCACCTGCGGGCGGCTTTGCCGTCGGGATCGCGCCTGCGGCCTCCTGGGCGGCTTCCCGGCCCCTTTTGGCGGCCTGGCCCTCGCGCACCATCTTGCCGCCAGACTTGAGCAGGTCAATGATCGGCCCGAGCTGGGCGACCTGCACGCTGTCATCGGCGGTGGTCACCACCTGGCTGTCACCCACATCAGCCATGTCCGTGTTGGCGGGCGGGGCCGCATCCGACGGCACGGCATCGGACAGCATCCCAGACAGACGCTGATCAAGGGGTTGATTGGGGACGGCCATTATTCAACCCCTCCTGATGGGTTTTGTACTTTCGCTTTCTCCGCTGAGGCTTGCTCCCTCTGCTTTCGCAGGGTGTCTAGGCGCTTGGCGTTTCGTTCGTTGAGACGTTGCGTAGCGCCTGGATCAAGCGTGCCTGCTTGGCCGCCAGCTCGGGGTTTTTTGCCTCCTGCTGCGCCATCAGCTGCTCCAGTAGCTTCGCGGAGTCGGGTGAGCTGGTCTGCATACCCGGCTTGCTCAAGGATTGGTTGGAATCTTGCGTCATAGAACAGAGTCCTGAAGTCAGGGGTGGATGCGATCAGTTGTTCGGTGATTGCATTGTCGCGGATCAGCTGAACCGCGCTGCGGCTTTCGCCAGCACTACCGGCGGTTTCGTACAGCGTCTTCGCCCAAGACCAGATTGTCTCCTGAACTTCCGCGGGCGTCCATGTTTCGCCGGTCACCTTGGTCAGGTAGGCGGCGGTATCCCGCACCCTGGCATTCATCGCCAGGTAGCCGGGCCCCTTGCCGGGGTCACCGCCCTTGGTCAGGCTGCCGCTGAAGATCTTCTGATCAACCAGGGAGAAAGCCGCCATCCAGGCATCGTTGGTAACTTCGTCCACGTTGCCCTGCAGGTTCAACATGAAGCTGTTTACCTTCGGCCCAGACAGTACAACTTTGCTAGGATCTTCCGACGACAGGGCCCGCACGCTGTTGTTGATCCAGGCGTCCAGCACCGACTCCTCGCCCTTGTTGCCCTGGACGCTGTCGCCCATCACCTTGATGATGGCATCGCGGTCGGTCGGGCGGCCGGCTGCCGTCCAGTTCTTCCAGACCTGCAGCGCGTTGAACAGGTTGGACTCGACGCTGGTCTGCGGGCTGGTGGCCGACAGCAGCGCGGCAAAGCGGGGCGCGTCAGGGCCGAACACCTGCAGGATGGCCTGGGCGCTTCCCTCGTACCAGCCCTTCTTGGCCTTGCCACCGATGGCCGCCGCGGCGAACTCTTTGGTCGTCGGCAGCTCGGACAAGATGGTCACGAACTTCTGCGCCGTGTCTGAGCGGAACTTCGCCTGCTCTTCGGGGGTGAGGTTCTTGATCGCCTTCTGCAGCACCGCGGCCTGGTCAGCCGGGATCTTGATCTCGCGGCCAGCAACCTTGACCGGCATCAGCAGGGCATCTTCGGGGTTGCCTACCGGCTTGATGCTCAGGCCGACCGGCACGTTCTCCGTAGCCTTCAGCAAAGCCTTGCCACCTTGCACGGCAAGTTGACCACCCTTGACCAGGGCCACCGGGTCGCCCACAAGCTCGCCCACGAACTGACCAGCGCCAGCTGCCGTCTCGCGCTGCTGGGGCGTGAGTCCCATGCCAGGTGTGCCAGGCGGCACAGCTGCCGGCAGCGGCGGCAGGGTGATCTGCGTGCCGGGGATGGTGTAGCCGTTCTTGAGCAGATCCTCGCTGGACGGCAGCACCGAAGACTCCTCCAGCGACTGCGCGGCCCGGCCAAACTTGTCCAGCACGCCGCCGCCCTGGTTGTCGGTGGCCAGCCGGTAGATGAACCGGCCCAGCTTCTCAACGTCACCAGGAAGGCCGAGCGCCGCCCCGGTGAATCCTCGCGCAGCACCTGCAGCGAAGTCGGGTGCGCCCTGCACCATGCGCTGGCCGATGTCGCTGTTGTTCTCCGGCCTACGCCGGCCTGCGCCAGGGAACACGCCGAAGGCAGCACCACCGGGCCCGGTCACACCAGGGCCAGCCTGCGCCACCTGGTAGGGCTCAAAGGGCATCTCGCCCTCTGCCGGCGGCTCCGGCTCGGGCTCCATCCGGGGGTAGTTGACGTTGGTGTACTGGTCAACCAGCTGCTGCTCTAGTTTGCTCAGGGCCATGCTTACCTCGCCACTTCACGCAAGATCTGGATGCGCTTGCGAACATAGTCCGCTTGGTCATCCTTGGCGGTGATCTTCAGAATGCCCTGCTTGACCAGGGCATCCACATCGGTGTTCTCGTCAATCACGAAGCCCTGCTGTACGCGCTTCTTGGAGACAAGCTCGGTCACGAAGTTGTTCAGCTCGTTACGCGCCCGCGCCTTCGTAGCATCAGCACGGTCGGTGTCGTTGTAGTTCTGCGCGGCCTCGCGGGCCAGCTGCGAATACGGGATGGCCACACCGGGGTTTGACTTGCGGAAGGCTTCAATCTTGTCCTTCCAGATGCCCACCAGCTTGTCGCCCTTGGCGATCTTGTGTTCGTCGTCCTTGCTGGCGAACACGCTCTGGACATCGGGCACGCCGGCCACGCGGTTGAGGAACTTGCGGGCCTCAGCCTGATCCCTGTCGAAGCCCTGGCGCAGCTGGCTGTTCAGGCGCAGGTACTGCTCACCGCTCAAACCAGCACGGGCAGACAGGCGCTTCAGCTCCTCGGGCTCGGTGATCTCGCCCAGCATGATCTTGTTCTCAAGTGCGCCGACCACATACCCGTCCGCGGCCTTGGCCTTGGGGTCGAGGAACTTCTCCAGCTGCTCGATGGACAGGATGCGAAGACCTGCCAGCTCGTTGGCGATTGCTGTCTTGCGACTTGTCGGCGTGTTGGGCCGGTAGTATTCGATCAGCAGGTCGTTGCCCTTGTTCTCCCGGTTGGTCTTGTCCAGCTTCGCAGCGTCATCGCGCAGCCGGATATGGTTCCCGACGTACTCCATGAACTGCTTCTCGATCTGCTGGATCGCGGCATCATCCTTGCCGGGGCCCTCCAAAAAAGACTTGAGCAGCGCAGAGTGCGTACCCAGCTCGCCCTTGCGGATGCGGTCAAGCACGGCCATGGGGTTGGTGTTGGCGTTCTCCGGGGTATTGAGCTTGCTGGCGATCACGCCGATCTTGGCGTTCTTGATCGCCTCGCGTGCCTGCTGGCTATATTGCGACTGCAGGGCGGGGCTGCTCAAGGTCTGCGCGTAACGGTTGATGTCGGCCAGGAAGGTCGGCGCATGAACCAGGTCGAAGTTGGCCGGGTCGGCATTGGCTGCGGACTGCAGAAGATCGCGGCGGTTTCGGAATGTCTCATCCACCTTGATGAGCGCCTGCTCCTGGGCCCGCTTGATATGCGCCTGTACGGCATCACGGTAGACCGCATTGCCGCTGGTAGCCATCGAGGCGCGAAACTTGTAGGCAGCGTCCGGGTCGATCTTGGCCAGCGTGCGACCGAGCCCCTCGGTCATGGTGTTGATCTTGGTGAGGATCTGATCCGGGGTGACATCGCCGAGCTTGACCAGCTCCAGCAGCCGCACCAGCTCCTGACTGCCTTCCATCTCAAAGGCTTGAGACAGCTGCAGGGCGCGGGACTTTCGGACGGCCTGCTGGAACACGCTGACCGGGTTGGCACCCAGATCCAGATCGTCCAGCCTGCCATTCTTGGCGGCCTCGATCTGGTCAGGCGTGGGCGGGTTCTCGGCAGCGAACTGCAAGCCTTCCTTCTCCCGCTGCCTGAATGAATCCTGGAACAGGTTGGCGCTCATGCGGTCGAGCGCCTCAGCGATCTGGCCAGCCCCCTGTGCAGCGACACGCGGCCCCACAAAGTTGACCTCCCCCACACCCACGCGCTGCATGGGGGAGGAGCCGGGGCCGCGGATGTCTACACGGCCAGATTCAATGCGCCCAGTTGCCATCTATTAATCCTCTCTGCCGTAGCGCCGCCAGTTGGCGAGCGGATCCTGCGGCCCGTAGTAGGCTGCCCTGAATTCACGATCCTTCGCCCGCTGCGTCATCCCGACTTCTGCAAACGGGTCGGCCTTAGCCAGGTTCATCACGCCACGCGCCAGGGTGAAGTTGGCCAGCATCCCGCCCGCCTGGCGGGAAGCAGCTGCGGCCTGGTTGTACTGGCCGGACTGACGCTGGGCCTGGAACAGGTTGAGAGTGTTCTGCAGCTGCGTGGACTGAACCAGACCCATCGCATCCTCAAAGCCAAGCACACGGGCAGACAGGGCATTGAGGTCTGTGACATCAACATCGCGCATGGCTGCGGCCACGTTCTCCAGCTGAACGTCCTCAATCGAGCCGGAGCCCAGGGCCACGCCGCTGGCCGCCGCACGGGCACGCAAGGCAGCATTGGTCTGCCTCATGTTCCGCATCAGGGTGTTGCCGGCGATCTGCCAGTTGCGGGCGTCAGCTTCTGCCTTTTGCAGGATCCGGCCCGTCTGCACGGCGGCATAGGTTTCATCCAGGTCGGCACGCACCTCGGCCACGGCCAGAGTGTCGCGTGCCTGCAACAGGTAGCCTGTTTGCTGCTGGATGGCCGAGGCCCGCTGCATCTCCGAGGATGCGTAGGCATCCAGCATCCCGCCGATGGCCTGCGCGGATCCGAGTACTGGTGGTGTAGTTGCCATGGTTAGGTTCCTGCGTGGACTGCCACACGGTAATCAAGGCCCAGCAGCGTCATCTTCAGGGGCAGGTTCTGGGACACCTCGATGGCCTGCTCGCGGCTGTAGCCCAGCACGCCGTTGACGCGCTTGATGCCGGTGAAGGTAGGCTCGGGTGCATCCAGTAGCGGGTTGTCGAACAAGCGGAAAGCCACCGGCTGGTTGTTGACCAGCAGGTGCTGGGTGTCCTTGACCACCGCGTTGATCTCAACGATCCGCTTCTTGAAGCCCACCCGGTTGCCGGTCTGCAGCCTGATGTCCACGGGCATCGTCTTGACGTAGACCGTGATGGGCAGGCCCACCTCGTAGCTGGTAACGCTCTCGCGGTCGAAGGTCACGGCACCGCCGGCGCTGACAGTCTCGTTGCCCTGGGGCACGCCGTCGCAGATCACGTTCAGCGACTTGCCGATGTGCGGCAGGCCGGAACCCACGCCGCCGGCAGACCCGCCTGTGAAGGCGCAGTCTGTGTACAGGCTGTCGCTGAACAGCTCCACGAAGTACCTGTCCACGCTGTTGAAGGTGCGCTTGGTGACGCAGTAGATCTGGGTCACATCCACGCCGATGTCGATGAATCGGCCATCGGTGGTGAACTCGCTGGGGCTGGTGATCTGCTGCGAGCGCATCAGCGAGAAGACGGCCAGGGAGCCGTCTGCCTCGTTGGTCAGCATCAGCAGATCCGACTCATCGGTGCTGGCGGCCCGGCGCATGGCGATGCGCTGCGGGGTCTTGAGCAGATGGCCAGATAGCAGCGAGATGCGGTTGGTGACGTAGGTCGCCTGGGTGTCCGTGAAGATGAACTCGTTGAGCGACTTGCCCTGGCGCTGGATGTAGACCGAGCCGGACTCGAGGGTCAGCACCCTGGTGCCAGGCTTGATGCCGTTCCTGCTGACGTTCTTGAATGTGAAGGTCAGCGGGGTGATCGGGTCGCTATCTCGCTGAGGGACGAAGAACTCGCCGCCCGTGGTGAAGACCTGGAAGTCACGCGAGCTGATGATGTCGGTGATGACGTTCAGCTCGTTGGTGTCCAGCGTGGCCTCGACCGCATCGTCGTCCAGGGACTCGGTCGGCACGAACTCAAAGAACAGGCCGATCTTGCTGCCCCAGATGGTGGACGGGCGCGACTTGGAGCCGCCGAAATACAGCCGGCCCTCATGGAAGGTGACCGACCGCGGCCAACCCTTGGTGCTGCTCCACACATCCTCGTAGCCATGTTCCAGCTCCCAGCGGCCCGCGTCGATTGCTGCGGTGCTGAAGAACGGGTATTCGGTGATGGCCTCGACCACCGTGGCCGACACATACCGCACGATGCGGGCGCGGCCCTGGGGCGTGGCGTTGACGTACTGGTTGACCGCCTCGGTCGTCCAGCTTGTGATGCTGTAGGTGCTGGTGTTGTCTGGCGTGGTCGTCCAGGCCCGGTCAACGGTGGCCACCTTGGTGGAGCCGACGTAGTCCTCGATGATGCGGATCTGGCCAGCGCCTGTGCCGCCTGTGATGGTTATGTACAGGCCGTTGTAGTAGTCGTCCGTACCGCTGGATGATCCCTTCAGCGTGATGGTGGTGCTGGTTCCAGCCTGGGCCGTGCCGGTGTCGTGCTTGGAGCTGGTGGTGGTCAGCGTGATGTTGCCGCTCACCGCAGACGGGGTCAGCGACTCCGAGTTGTTCGTGTGCGTGTCCAGGTTGAAAGCGTACTTCGGCACGCTGTCGAAGGTGATGGTGGTGGCCGTCCAGGTGGCATCGCTGCCGCCGCGCACGATCTTGACCGGCTGCAGGTCGGGATGCACCACGATCAGGGTGTCAGCCGACTGCGTCCAGCACATATCGTCCACCATGTCGCTGGTGATGCTGGTGGTCAGGTAGTTGTTGGCCCCGCCGTTGATGGCCGTGACCACAGCCCCGTTCTTGATGACGTACATACGCTGGTGCGTGAAGCACAGCATATAGCTGTCGGACACAGAGAACTGGAATGGCACCAGGCGCACGCCGTTGGCCGCGCTTGGCGTGCTGCTGTTGGGCAGCTCCAGAACGTGCTTTGTGCCTGGCCGGCGGCGCAGGCCACCTTGGGGCTGGATCAAGACGTTCGTGGCCTTGGCCAGGGCGTTGTTGTACTGCTCCAGATCGACACGCGCCCGCATCAACGGGTCAAGCTCGCCCGTGCTGAAGTTGGTCTGCAGGTCAACGAATCGGGACATCAGTACCTCGCCGTGATCAGGGTGTAGTCGTCGATCACCTTGACCGCGTTGTTGGCACCGTCGATCTGCGTGGCCTGCCTGAAGTGGCCACCGCGGCCATTCTCGTTGACCTCGCCCAGTGCCATGCGCCGCCAGAAGCCAGCCTTCTCTGCTTGCTCTGTGATCGGCTCGGCAATGTGCCAGGCCACCTGGTACTTGAGCAGCTGCACGAAGTACTGCGGCATGGCGTACTCGGGGGTGCTGTACTGGTAGTCGATGAAGACAGACTCCAGATTGGTCAGCAGCTGGTCGCCCTGGATCTCCCACTCCTTGCGCGGCGTGGCACCCACGGCAGCCGAGTCATACACAGCACGCGGGCCACCAAGGCGGTCGCCGGGCAGCTGGTAGGCGTACTTCCAGACGCTGTTGGGCGTGGTCACCAGCCGGGACAGCTGGATCTTCTTCATGCTGAAGCTCCACGGATACATCATCAACGTGGAGTCACGAATGTCGGGGTAGAGGCGGTCGCAGACGCTGGATTCGTCGGTGCCGTCATTGAAGGATGAGATGGCCTTGGCACCCAGCAGAAGCAGGGCGTCAGAGCAGATCGTTATCCCGGTATCTCCAGCAGCCATGTGTACCTCTCAATGTGAGAAGGGCCAGCCTCCGATTGCTCAGGGGCTGGCCCGCTTGCGCCGACTGCGATTAATCGCTGTCGGTGTTGGACAGCGTGGTGCCGTCCGTTACGTCAACCACGCCGGAAGCGTTGGAGACAACGTAGACCAGGGTGACCACGGCGGTAGTGCCGGTGGAGGTCACGCAATGGATAACGTCGCCCACTTCCAGGGTGTTGGCCAGAGCGTTGAAGTAGCCGCTGGTGTTGACATCAGCAATGGCGTCGGTGGTCTTGTAACCATACATCGACGGGGCATTGCCGCGCTTGGATGCGCTGTACGCGGTGAAGCCGTCAGCAGAGTAAGCCATGTTTCAGACCCTCCTATTAAGCGGCAGCCGCGGTGTCGCGGGCCGTGATCTTGACGATACCCTCGGCGTCGATCGCCACAGCACCGGCAGAGAACAGGGCGTTGACAAGCCAGCTGGTCTTCTCGGGGATGTAGTTGATCTCGGTGCGAGGAGCGATGCCTTCGGCGTAGCCAATCGCTTGGCTGTGGAAGGCGTACAGGGTACGGTCGGAAGAACCGTCGATGGGCAGGCCACCTTCAGCGCGATCACCCAGCACATGGAACTGGAAGCCCATGAATGCGTTGATCTCGCCCTGAACCAGCGCCTTGACCGTGTTGAAGTCAGAGCTGGTCACCGAGGTCTGCTCCAGCATCGCAGCCAGGGAGTTGGCGTGGATGATGATGTGGCGGCCATCAGCCGGAACGTTTTTGGCGTTCAGGATCTTGGCAGCCTCGCGCAGCTTGGCGATGTTCATGTTGGTGTTTGCGCCGCCGATGGAGTTGGCGACGGTGCCGGTGCCGGAGGCAGCAGACAGCGCATCGAGGATCAGCTGATCCTGGCGACGGCCAATTGCTGCACCGACCACTTGGGCCAGCTCGCTACGCTCATCGAAGTTGACCTTCTGCTGGCTGAAGATGTCGCTGTACTCAGCGGCATTCCAATCGCCCAGCGTGCAGGTCACGGTGCTGAACCCGACGTTCATCGGGGTCACATCGGTCTGGGTCACGCGGGCAGTAGCCACGCCTTTGCCGACCTTGGGGAACTTAACGGTGGAGCCTTCGACACCCCGACGCTGACGCACAGCGCCCACCAGCATTGCTTTGCCCTGGTAAGCCTGTTTGACCTCTGCGTCGAAGAGCGTGACAAAGGCGTTCGACAGAGAAACGCTCATTTGATTACCTCATTCGGTTGTTGGACAGGGTTTTGCGCGTCGGTGAGCCGGAGATCCGGGCCTGTGCTTGCTGCTTGCGGCAGCCACTCGTCAGCATCTCGCTGCGGTCAGGGTCACCTTGCGATGGGCCTTGCCTCCATTGTAGGAGGAAATTGCACTTGTCAATAGGGGGCGTTGGACTTTGTACAAAAAAGCCCCGGCGCGAGGCCGGGGCAAGTGGCAACGGCAGGATTGCCGCAACCTTGGAGACTCAGTTCCCGATGACTTGGTGGAACAGGCGCTCGACTTTCTGACGGTAGGCAGGATCCGTCTTGTACTTCGGATCATTAACCATTTGGTACAAGTCGTCCTTTGACGGTGCGCCGTCCACGGGCACCGACTCGATGGGCACGCGGCCCTCGTAGGCCTCGCGGATCTTGACCAGGGCCTGCAGACCGCGGGCGGTGCCGCCCATGATCTTGAACTCCTCAAAGTCCTCCTTGGCCCAGACGCCCTTGTTGACCAGGCCCCTGGCCCAATCGACCATGCCGTTGATGACGGCGCTGGCGTTGGGGCCGAGCTTGGCCATCTCGGCCTTGGGATCGACCATGTCGCCGGCCATGATCTCCTGAGCATTGGTCTGCAGGCGATCTACCAGGTCATCGAACTGCGCCTGGTTCAGGCCGTTTTCCTTCGCCCAGCCCACGATGGTGTTTGCCATCGGGTTGTCGGCGGCGTTCTCACCGAACTTGCTGGTGTCGTACTTGCCGTCAGCCGGCGCGTTGTGTGCGCCCTTGCTGATCTTGCCGCGCAGGTCGCGCCAGGACTTGGCCAGGCTCTCGTAGTCGGGCTTGCCGTCCTTGACGAAGTTCTCCGGCAGCCACTCGGGCGGGGCCTCCGGGGCGGCAGCCGGAGCTGCAGCTGCAGGGTCTGCAGCCTTGTGGGGGATCTCCGCTTTCTGCGGTTCTGCGGGGGTGTTGGGGTCTTCGACGGTGACCGAGTCCAATAGGCCGGTGTCGCCACCGGGTTGGTCGTTGGTGTCTGCCATTGGGTTAGAGCTTCCTTGCTTGGTTGATCCGCGCTATTAAGTCCCGCACCACGTTCCTCTGCCCTTCGGCAAAGAAGGCATGGGAGGGATCAGCGCCCGGCACGGCAACGGGCACATCCACATACATCTCGCGCAGCCACTCAAGCAGCTTCTGGCCATCCTCGGTGCCGAACACGCGCAGACACAGGCGCATCAGGTCTTCACGCTTTTGCGTGGCCTCGCGCCTGTCCTCGGTCTGGTCGGCGTTGTCCAGGTCGTCCCAGCCGCTCATGCAGGCATCTCCTCAGCCATCGGGGGCTGCATAGGCGCACCGCCGGCCTGGGCCTGCATGGCCATGGCCTGAGCCATGACCTGCGCTTGCTGAGACTTCTGGGCCTCTTCCAGGATGACGGCCCGCTCCTCGCGGGTGTTGCGGACGGCCATGGGCACGCCGAGCTTCTCGCCCAGGTAGTCGGGCAGGGCGTCGGTCTTGAGGGCCACAGCGCCGTCTGCGCCGAATGTCTGCATGATCTGGGCGTACTGCAGGATGGCCTGCACCTCGTCCATGGATTGGGCCTGGGCCAGCGGTGCCTCGGGCACCACCTTGACCTCCAGACCGTTGACCCGCAGCGGCATATCAATCAGGCCGCGCTCGTCCATGACCTCCAGGATCTTGGACACCAGCGGGATCATCGTCTCGTTGATCAGGCGACCAAAGGCGCTGCCCAGGTTCTGGGACAGCTCCTTCATGCGCTCCACGATCTCGGTGGCCGAGCGGGCGCTCATGTTGTCTGGCGGCAACGATTCATCCAGCAGGATGCGCTTGACGTTCTGGCGCAGGTCGTTGATGACCAGCTGGCTGACGTTGAAGTCGCCGGAGCGGGGCAGGGCGGCCAGGGCCGGGCCTTGCGGGCCGCCGTTGCGGGCCACAGGGATGATTGCGCCGGGGGCCAGCTTGACGGTGTTGGGGTTCAGCACCCCGTCGTCGGCAGCGGTGTAGACCCCGGAGACAGCCAGGCTGGCGTTCTTGAGCAGCAGCTCGATGGTCTTGTTGAGGGTCTTGATGTCCGGCAGGGCGGTGAGCAGCGGGCCGCGGCCATAGATCTCGCCGGCCACCTTCATGTAGCGGCTGACCACCCAGGGGCTGGACTTGCGGCGGCGGTAGACCAGCTCCTCTTTGCCCTGCTTGTAGATAACGTGGTAGCAGTAGTCGCCACGCTTGGCGTCATAGATGGTGGCCTCCAGCAGCTCCACATCCTCGGTGGGCTTGTCCTCGATCAGGCGCTTGAGCTGGCCCTCGATCTTGGCATCTGGCCATTGGCGCTGGATGGACTCGGCCTTCATGCGGATCTTGCGGTAGACGTTGTCCACTTGGCCGTTCGCGCCCTCCTCATAGGTGACCAGGAACAGGGGCACCGGGATGAAGTTGATGGGGCTGACATCGTCGCCGGGCTGCACCATCATGCAGGCGGTACCCACGGCCAGGTCGAGCAGGAACTCGCCCATAGCGATGTCCAGGTTGGACTGCCGCAGGACGGTGAACATCTTGTCGTTGTAGGCCTCCAGCACGGCTTTGGCGGTGCCGCGGCGGTCGGCGGGGATGTCGCTGCCGGCATCCAGGCGGCACCACTTGCGCTGCGGCGGGAACACCGCGGACTGCAGCCGGTTGGCGAACCGCTGGGTGGAGTTGATGGCCGTCGAGTCGAAGACCCGGGTCATCTTGTTCTTGCCGGTGTAGTTGCCCTCCCAGACCCCGTACAGCTGGCGCTGGGGCAGGGCGAACTCGTAGGCATCCATGTACAGCGCCTGGAACTCGTCCTTCTTCTTCTGGGCGATGTCCTGGCGCTTGATGATCTGCTCGGGGGTCAGGCGCATCCCGCCGGTTTTGTCTTTGTATTCCATGATGCAATCAGTCCTTTTCGGCTTTGTACTTGGCCAGCAGGTTGCGGCCCTTGGCGGCCAGGCGTGCAGCAGCTGCAGCTGTGCGAGGGGCAGGCTCGCCCCAGGCACGCGCTGCCAGCGCCAGGCGCGTCGGCTCCCCGTTGTCCTTGACCAGCGGCCCGCTCGGGTCGGTGTAGAAGCGGGTCAGGAATGAACCCTTGCGGCGGGCACGATCACCCGACGGGGTTGACTCCTTCACGCCGGGCTGCAGGTTCTTGCTCTCGCCCGTGCGCTCGTAGTGGCGGCGGCCAGCCTCGGTCAGGCCACCCTCGGGGTCTTTCAGCCTGCTCACTTCTTGGCCTTGGCTGCCGCCATGTTGTCGATCAGGTTGGGGTAGGGGCGACCGGCCTTCTGCGCCCGGCGCATTGCCATGCGCTTCTGCGCGTCTGACAGCTCGCGGGGTTTGCCCAGATCCTTGGGCCGGGGCTTTTCCCAGACTTCCTTGGCGTCCATCAGTCGTCCTCCTCTTTGAGCAGGTAGGCCGCCAGCAGCTTGCGCTCCATGCGGGTGAGCATCATGTTCTTCTGCAGCTTTCTGCCCAGGGCCACCTTCTGCTCGTCTTCAAGCTCAGGCTTTTCCATCGGCTTGTCTTTGCCGTTCTTCTTGATCTCGATCTCGATCTTCATGCTGTGGCCTCCTTCATCAGGCCGCCCTTGCGCTTGGCGCGGTAGCGGCGTTGCTCAGACAGAGCGATGGCGATGGCCTGCTTTGGGTTCTTGACCACGGGGCCGCCTTTGCCGGAGTGCAGGGTGCCCTCCTTGTACTCGCGCATGACCTTCTGCACCTTGTCCATCACGCACCTCCCAACATCGTGCGGCTGCTGCGGCGCGTGGCCTGTAGGCGTGCGGCGCGGCGCTCACCCACCTCGCGCTGCATGGTCTGACCCAGCTGGCTGCGCTTGGCCTCAAACTGTTCGCCGCCCTGGAACTGCTCGACCTGCGGGGCCATCGGCACATCAGGCGCGGTCGGCGCTTTCTCGGTGAAGGTCGGAATCTCTTTCGGCTCGTAGTAGGTGAACTTCTCGGTCTTGGTCTTGCCGTACCAGGTCTTGTATTTGGTTTCGCCTTCTTTCTCGACCACGGGATCCTTCTCAAGCTCTGCCAGCTGCTGGCGGTAGGCCTCCAGCTTGGCGTTGTAGTCGGACAGAGCGCCCTGGTACTGAGGGTTGGCCACCTCCTGGTACTGCTTCATGGCCGCTTCAAACGGGGCCATCTGCTCGGTCACGCGGCCCTGGTATTCCCTGAAGCTCTTGGCGTAGTCATCGGTGAGAGCTGAGAGCTGTTGCTTGTACTCGCCAGCCAAGCGGTCGATGCCGCCCATGCGGCGCGACAGGCGGGCGAGGTTTGCTTGGGTTGGACGGAAGGTGGCCATTACTGCAACATCCCCGAGGAGCCGCCCAGGTTCATGCCCAGGCCCAGCTCGGCGTCCATGCGCTCACCAGACAGCAGCGAGCGGCGGCCACCGCGGGTGCGGGCACGCAGGGCAGAGGCCTCAGCGGCTGCAGCCTTGCGGCGCTCCTCATCGGCAGCGGCCTGGACTTCGCGGGCCTTCTGTTCCATCGCCAGCTTGTTGTCGCGGTAGGTTTGTGCGGACAACTCAAACTGCTGGCGGGCTGTGTCGGCCTGCTGCTGCAGGGACGTAGCCTGCTGGGCATAGGCGCTGGTCTGACGCGACACCTCATCGCGCATCTTGGCCGCGTCTTCTGCCTGTTGCTGCAGCGCCTTGCGCTGGTCGTCAGACGCCTTCTGGCGGCTGCGGTTTGCCTGGTAGGCGTTGACTACGCCCGTGGCAACGATTGCTGCTGAAATCCATCCAGACATTTAGCTTCTCCTTGCGCTATCAGCGCCAATTCATCCAACCTGCGCTTGTCACCCATGCCGCATGACGGCACCTCGTACAGGCGATCCTCTAGCTTGTCGATGTCCCTGCAGTTGTCCGGGTTCGCATAGATGTCAGTCCAGACCACCTCATGCTCAAACACCCGGCCTGCCCGCTGAAACCCGGCAGCCACATCAAACTCGCACGGCCCCTCAAGCACTCGCACACCATCGTCGGTGTTGACCGCAATGACGCCACGCTCAAGCCGCACCCTGTAGGCCGTCTTGTGCGCCGCCCCTGTCAGCACCGTCCAGGGAGGGATCACAATCGTGCGTTCATAGACCCCCGGCAGGAACTTGTGCAGCGTCACAATGTCAGCCTGCTCCATCTGCAGCAGCTGGTCTTGCAGCGCCACCACCCGCTCACGCATCTGTACAGGCGTCAGCTGGTTGTCGCTTTCAAATACCTGCAGGGCGTCCATGTTCCAGTAGATTCTATTGGGGTCTGTACAGGATGCAAGCGAAGCGATGGCGCGGCGCTATCACCCAGAGAAGACATCGAAGTCCTGCTTCATGATGACGGTCTGGTTCATGGGCCTGCCGCCCAGGCTGGGGGTGCGGGTCATGCGGTTGTACTCGCCGCCGCCGAGCATCAGGTAGCCGAAGGAGTCGCCAATGTGCGAATGCTCGTTCTTGTTGGGCGCATCCCTGAATCGCTCCTGGCCAGAACCGACAGACACGCGCTTAAAATGGTAGCCGCCGCCCAGGGCCTTGCGGAGGAGCTTGCATTGCCTGTTGACGATCAGCCCTGGCTTGCCGGCGATCAGGCGCTGCATAGGGGCTGCCGCGGCTTCCCGGCGCACCTTGAAGTCGTTGCTGGCCGTCGGCTGCGCCCGTAGCCCCAGGGTTCGCAAGAAGTCGAAGCTGGTGACCTCGTAGATCGCATCCCTGGCCATGCCGGCGGGGTCACCCCACAGCAGCACCTGGTGGTTGGGGTAGTGCTGGTTGAGCAGGGCCAGCAGCTCCAGGCCGAACCGCTCCAGGCCCATGTCGAAGGTGACGATCTCCTTGTGGATCAGCCAGCGGCCATTGGGCAGGCGCTGGCCGATGGTGGCCGCGGGCGTCAGGCCGAAGTCCAGGCCGATCTGGATCGGCACGGTCGGATCCACTTCGGTGTCGCCGGACATGGTGCTGTCCTCGTACTCTGGCCAGACGGGCCGGCCTTCCTGGACGTAGGTGTACAGGCCCCCTGCATAGCAGCGGATCCAGTCGAGGTTCTTGCCCAGCAGCATCTGCGGGTAGTAGCCGCCAGGCAGGTTGTTGATGTTCTCGGCCTTGGGGTTGACCTTCCACCACTTGCCCGCTGAGAACACATGATCGTTGGCCTCGGGGTTGTCCGGCAGGGTGTCGGGGTCTGCCTCCATCACGCCGCCTGGCTGCTTCCAGAACTTCCAGGCATAGGGGCCGGACATCTTTTCCTTCTCGGCCATGTTGTGCCACCAATGGTCATCGTCCATCGGGTTGGTGTCCATCCAGATGCCGTGCCAGGTAGCGCCGCCGTCGCGCTTGGTCGGGTAGCGTCCGACCCGGTGCGTCAGGCCGTCGATCACCGCCTTGGGTAGCTCGCGGGCCTCGTTGACCCAGGCCCCGGTCAGCTCCAGGGACAGGAGCTTGCGGACATCCTTGGGCTGGTCGAGGGCCAGGAAGATGACCTCGCAGTCGATGCCTGCGGCACCGTCGCGGGCCGGCAGCCGGATGTGGTGGGTGATCGGTGGCGTCCACAGCATGGGGCCGAAGGTGGACTCAGGGAACAGATCCAGCCAGGTCTTGATGGTGGTGGTCTTCAGCATGGGGTAGCTGTTCCTGACCACCGCCCAGCGGCTGTAGCGGATGTTGTCGATGGGGCTGGGCTTTTGCTGCACGGCCTTGATGAAGATCTTGGACGCGCACCCGTAGGACTTGCCCGACCCAACCGGCCCCATGATGCCCTGCACGAAGGCGTTGGACTGGATGAAGTCGTAGATGACCGGGGACTTGCTGAAGTCCAGGCGCAGGCCAGACATGGCCACGGCCTTGTCACTTTGTTCTTTTGTTCTTGCCATCGCTGGTGACCGCTTTCATAAAAACGTGGAAGTGCTTGGGGTCGAGCTTCATCGGGTGCTGCTTGTTCGACAAGCCATGCACGGTGGCCACATCCACCCCGGTGGCCCGCTTGGCATTGACCACCGCGCTGGAGTGCGCGGAGGAGCTTTGGGACTTGTTCAGGTCAGACCAATCAATCAGCCTGGGCCGGTCAGGATCTCGCCAATGAAAGGCGCTCAGGGGCGAGCAGCTGCAGCGGTACTTCATCGGTTGGGACAGTCCCGGCCCTGGCGGCAATTGCCGGAGCAGGGCGGGCAGATGTTCTGCATGGACAGCAGCGTGGTGGCCTTCTCGCGCACCTCGCGGGTGACCGCATGGCCCAGGTCTTCAGGATCGAGCAGCCGCAGCAGGAAAGACCGCAGGGCCACGTTGTGCGCTGTGATCCGCTCGGCAGCGGCGCGTAGGGTTTCAATGTCATTCATGCGATACCTCCGGCGGCGGGGCCACCACGTTCACATCAATCACGCTGGGCTTCTCCGAGCCATCGTCAGGGTTGTCCAGCAGACCGCTCGCCTTGGCCAGCAGACGCAGAACCCCCACCTTGTCGTACAGCTCGATCTCCAGCGTGCTGTTGCCTTCCTTGTCCACGCGGGTGCGGATGGTCTTGATCGCCTGCAGCGCGTGTTCAGGAATGTCCGATGCAGCCTTGACCCTGACCTGGCCAGACTCGTCCCAGGTCATGATGTCGGTGATCTTCGTGTTGGCCATGCACAGCAGCGCATAGGCCACAGCCTCACGGTTGGCCATGATGGTGCTGCTGCGCTCCAGCCGACGCTGGACGCTCCTGACCCCGCCCCAGTTCTTCAGGGACGGGATCTGCTCGGACACGCGAGACTTAGGCCGGGCCATCAGAACGGGATGTCAGAGTCATCAGCAGGCTGCGGCTGATACCCGTTGCCCTTGGCCTCGTTGTGCGAGTCCATCGGCCTGGCAGCACCCTGGATCTGGTTGCCCACCTTCACCGCCAGCCAGGTGTCCCCAGCCTTGGTCTTCTTCGGCGTGATGTCCAGCCAATGCAGCGAACCATCGGGCAGCATCACCTTGCCCTTGTAGGCAGGGTGCCAATCCTCGGTCTTCTTGTCGTTCTTGAAAGCAGACCCTTGACCAGGGCGCATCTCGTAGTTAGTGGCCATTTACGTTCTCCTTAAAAAAGATTGTCGTCGAAAAGGTGAGAAAAAATTGAGGGTGGCCCCCGCCTAGCGATGCCGGGGGTAGGGGGGCAAAGGGCGCCTTCCTCACGCGTGCGTTGACGTGCGCGTTATCGCGCAGGCGCGTACCGGCGCATATGGCTGGCCTCGGCTCCCCAGGGACACGCTGCCCCCTCCCCCTGGTTCTGGACACGCCAGGCACCCCCCCCTGCCTTGTACAGAACCCATACGTTCGTCTGGGTTTGCGACACAGGGCCTACAAGGCGCTGGAGGCTTGAGCTGGTACCCATGCCTAGCCCAGCCCCTGATCGGCGCTCCTGCGGGCTTCCAGGGGCCTTGCCGGGCATCATTGGATCCGGCCAGCATCTGCCAGGGCGATCACCTCAGCTGCCAGGCGGGCAGGGTTGGGCGCGATGCCCTCGGCCTGGTAGGTGTCGAGCAGCAGCTGCAGCGCCTGGCTGGCCTCGGTGTCGGCCACGCCTGCGGCTGCGATCTCAGCTCTTTGCTGTTCGTTCAGCTGTCCTAGAACAGTAGTTAGATTATTAATACTCTTACTCTTAATACTCTCTCTACTATCTGTGTTCTCTGTGTTCGGGGACACTCCTGAGTGTCCTATAGGTTGCCTATGGAGTGAGTTATCCACAGGCTGCGGTGTCCTATGCTGAGGCTCCTCATTGGACACTGTAGGGTGTCCTATGGAGCGCCTCCTGGTGGCCTTGGCGTTGGCCTCCTTGATGGCTTGCACGGTGCGGGTCTGGCCGGTCTTCGGCATGGTGTACTCCTTCTTCGGGTTGGGGTTCTTCAGGGCCTGGGCGACCAGCTGCGCGATGCGGCGCTGGCCTTCGGGATCTGGTGTGTCTTGCATGGCTGGTGGCCTGGTGGGTTCCTGGGCTGAGGTGATGGCGATGGCTGTCTCTGCGTCCACGGTGGGGTCGAAGATCACCCGGATGGTGTTGGAGCGCTCGCCCCTGAACCCCTTCTTGACGATCTCGACGTAGCCCAGCCGGCGCAGCTGGGCCATCTGGTTAGTGATGGCCTGGCGGCTGATGCCCAGGTCGCTGGCCACCTTGGCCTGGCTCACCCAGGTCATGCCTGCCCGGTTGCAGTAGCTGCAGATGGCCGCCAGCACGCGTAGACCGCCGTCGGTCAGCTGCTTGTCGGCCACCGCTCGGAAGGGCAGCACGCACAGGGTGCGCTGGTCTGGCGGGGCTTCCTTCTCCCGCACCTTGGGGCGCTTGGGCAGCGCGAAGGGCACCACGGTGTCGGGCAGGGCGCTCATCTGCCCCCCAGCACAGGAAACCAGCGGCAGTCGTACACCCAGGACGCCTTGGCGTTGCCCTGGCTGTCCTCGGTGCGCTGCTGGTAGTGGTGCAGCTTGGCCCGGCCATTCTTGGCAGCTGCCTGCAGGTGGCCGATCTGGGCCACATGGACGGCCTGGTGCCACGGGAATCGAACGTCCAGCAGCACCATCATGCTGGGTTCCTTCTCGCCGTAGCGGCGCAGATCCTTGTCGTTGAGCGTGATGGCATAGCGCGGGTCAATCCCGTAGCGGTCAGCGGTGTTGAAGGGCGTGCGGATGGATTTCAGGTCTGCCGGGAAGACGGCGTACATATCGTGGGCATAGGGGTCGGTCAGCTTCGCCGGGTTGCGGAACACGGCGATGTTGCTGGCCCAGGTGTTGGCCAGGAAGGCCAGCTCCTGCTCGTCCCCGTACTGGCACCAGGCGGCCTTGTCTTGTAGGTCTGTCGGCTTGTTCATGGTCTGGCAAGGCGCTCATTCCTGGCGATGTCTCTCATGTGTGCGCGGATCCGCTCCTCGGCTCCCTTGCCGTACAGCTTGTCCATCCTGGCCAGGTGGCCGTCCACCAGGGCCTTGTCCTGGGTCAGCTCCCAGGTGGTCAGCAGCTCCCTGGCTGCCCCGCGCTCCAGCACCCGGCGCTCGGGCAGGGGGCCTGTGTGCTTCGGGTACCAGGGCTTCCATGGCCGCTTCATGGCCTAGCCTCCCGCTTGGCCTGCAGCTGCAGCTCCTTGGCCAGCACCTTGCGCCCGGTGTCCGTGATGACGCTGCCGGCGCTCACCAGGCCGCGGCGGCGCAGCGACCAGTAGGTGTTCCAGCTGCCGGGCACGTTGTTGGTCAGCTTGAACCGCCAGCCCATGGCGAAGTGCTTGAGCATGAAGACCTGATGGCAGGACAGGCTCATGGCCGGCGCCTCTCGATCCATGTCCAGCGCCTCCAGGTCATCACCTCGGCGCGAATCAGGTCATAGCGGCTCACGCCGGTGAACTGCTGCTGCACCTGGCGCAGACGCCGCAGCACCTTGGCCTCCATCTGGCGCACGCGCTCCTTGCCGACGCCCAGCTCCTGGCCCACGTCCTCCAGGGTGCAGTCCTCCAGCACCAGGCGCTGCAGCACCAGGCTGTACCGCTCATCCAGGCAGGCGGCCTCTAGGATCTTCTGCAGCAGCTCGCGCTGCTCGACCTGCTCCATGTCGTCCTGCAGCTCCCATGACCAGCGATGCCGGGGCAGCTCGGGCAGCTCCTCGTCCCGGCTGTACCAGATCCTCTTGACCTCGCTGGGCAGCGAGGCGGTCATCAGCTTGCCGTAGTGGGGCGATGCAAAGCCGGTCATGCGATGGCCCTCGCTCTCCTGGCGCGGATCTCCCTGGCCACGAAGTCCAGCGCCTTCTCCAGCTGCGCCACGGTGCAGGCATCCAGCTGGGCGTCATGGATCTCCATGCCCAGGTTCATGGCCGTCAGCTCCGGCCCCGTGAACAGGAAGCGGTTCTTGGCGATGCCCCGCCGGCCCATGGTCACGATGGCATCCTGCGCCGCGGTGATCTCGGCCCGGTACTCGGTGCCCAACTCGCAGGTGATGGCCAGGGCCTCGGCCACGTTCATGGCCGCGATCAGGATGTCGATGTCATCCCGGCTGCCGGTGCCGCCGACCATGCTGGCCAGGGCCTGGTGGTTCTTGATCTTCAGGGTCACGGCCTTGCCGGTGTGCTGCACCAGGCGAAAGCCCCCGAGGACATGGCCCACGGTGTCCTGGATCACGCCCTTGGGCCTGTACTTGCTGCGTTTACGCATCTTCAGTCCCCAGCAAAACCACAAGGGCGATGGCGATCAGCAGCAGGGGCAGGGCGAGCGCCAGGCCCAGGGCAAGGCCAGCCAGGAACCACATCATCGGCAAGCCCCCAGCAGGCCAAAGCCAGCCCTGACCACGGTGGTGCCCAGCCAGATGGCCGCGCCTGTTCCGGCCACCACCAGCACGAAGGCCGCCAGCTTCTCCCAGAAGGTTGGCTCATTCACAGCTGTCGCCCTCCGCTGTTGCCCTTGCTGCAGGGCCAGGTGACGCCCAAAGCAGCCCCGACAATCACGTCACCAGACAGGTGCCTGACCGAGGGTGCCTGCTCCAGGGCGATCTTGACCATGTCGTAGACCTGGCCGGCGGTGATGGTCGGGGATGGCGGGCAGTAGGCGATGCCGCGGGTGGCATCAGCTGCCCCGATGACGTAGCCCAGCGCGATGGCACGGTCGCCCTGGCCGCCGTTCATGCGCTCCAGCAGCTTGTTGCCGTCCCAGAACTCGGCCTGGGCGGCGCTGCAGATGGCCAGCAGGCTGGCCGTGATCAGGTGTTTCATTCGATCAACTCCTTCACCCGGACATCCAACCGCGGATCCAGGCTGTACTGCTTCTGCACCACCAGGCGCACCACCTGCTGGTCGTCGGCGTAGACCACGCCGTTGAGGGCGTCCAGCACCGCCTTGGCCACGTTGTCCAGGTCTGGCTTGCCGGGGATCTCCAGGCCCTCCTGGGCACGCTGCCGCCGGGCCTTCGTCCAGCTCTTGGGGATGCCATTGAAGACATCCACCCGCACGCTGACGGGCAGGGCGGTCGGAGGGCAGGGCATGGCCTCAGCTGCCCTGGTGGCGATGCGCCGCTCGTACTCGACGGTGGCCGCCGGGGTGTAGGTGCGCCCGGTCTTCAGGAACCGGGGCCGGCCCTTGCCCTTCGGCTCGCCAGGCACGGTGAAGGACAGCTCCAGCGTCACAGCAGGCCAGCCTTCCTGAGCGCCTCGAGGAACTGCTCGTAGCGGTCGGCGTTGTCTGGCCGCGGCTGCTGATCGGTGACCGACAGCGCCAGCTGGATCACCTCGACGGGCAGGTTCTGGCCCTCGCGGGCCATGTCCAGCACCCTGATGGCTTCTTGCTGCGTCATCGCACGCCCCGCAGCAGCACGTCCAGGCGCTGCGAGACATCGGCGTAGCGGTCGCGCAGCTGCTCGCGCACAGCCTCATCCACGATGCTGGCCAGGCTGCGGCGCTGGTCTTCAGCTGCACGGTCGAGGAGGGCGCGAGTGTCGGGCCGTAGCCTGACCACCAGCGGCTTGTTGGGTGAGGTCTTCATGGCGCTCCTGTATTCACGGTGACGGCGCGGATCATACTCTTGGCTGCTGTACTAGCCCAGAATCAGGAGCTTAGTTAGGGTTTGTCCCTAGAAAATAGCGTGGCTATTGGGTTGTGTACACCCTCCCGTTTTCGTTTATGATTGCGTCCAACGATGTCGCGGTGACATCGTGAACCACCGAGATACAGGAGTTCAGAGATGACCAAGCAAGAAGCCCTCGCCTGTGCAGAAGCAGCTCGCCACGCTGCCAAGCTCGCGCTGACCCGCCACGCGCTGTACGCCACCACCTTTGGCGGCAATGACAAGCTCACGCAAGCAGCCCTGCTGGAGCATGACGTTGCGATTGAGGCGCACAACAAGTGGATGGACGTTGCCTACCTCCACCCTAGCACCCGCCGCAGCCTGATCCGCAAGCAGTCCCTGCCTGCTTTCATGTTCGGCTACAAGCTGGAGGCCTGAACCATGGCCCCGCACACCGGCAAGTTCGTCGCGTACTACCGCGTCAGCACCGACAAGCAGGGCCAGAGCGGCCTGGGCCTGGACGCCCAGCGCGAGGCCGTCGCCCGCCACATTGGCCAGGCCGAGCTGGTCGCCGAGTTCACCGAGGTCGAGTCTGGCCGCAAGAACGACCGCGAGCAGCTGGCTCACGCCCTGAGCCTGGCCAAGCGTACAAAAGCCACCCTGGTGATCGCCAAGCTCGACCGCCTGGCCCGTAACGTCCACTTCATCTCCGGCCTGCTGGAAAGCTCTGTGCCCTTTGTCTGCGCCGATATGCCCGAGGCTGACCGCACCTTCCTGCAGATGATGGCCGTGTTCGCTGAGTGGGAGGCCCGCAAGATCTCCGAGCGCACCAAGGCAGCCCTGGCCCAGGTCAAGGCACAGGGCCGTCAGCTGGGCAGCCCCACCCCCGAGGTCGGCAGCGCCGCCGGCATCGCCAAGATCCAGGCCAAGGCAGACCGCTACGCAGAGCGCGTTGGCCCCCTGGTGCAGGACATCATCCGCAAGTCAGGGGCCAGCACCCTGCGCGACATCGCCGCAGCCCTGACCGCTCGCGGCATCGAAACCCCCAGGGGTAACACCACCTGGGCACCCAGCCAGGTGTCCAACCTGCTCAAACGCATCTAAGGAGAAACCAACCATGCAAAAGCCCGTCCCCTACAACACCGGCAAGGTCTTGATCGGATCACAGTACCAACCCCCAAGGCGAATCAACCTGAGCGCCACCGAGGAGCGCCTGCAGCAGGCGCTGCTGGGTGACCGGCCCAGCCTGGAGGATCGGGCCGAGCGCCTGTTCCTGCGCTGCCTGTACGTCATCGGCGCAGTCGCCCTGACCATCATCTGGTTCACCCGCTGAGGTCGGCAATGCAACACGCCGACATCGGACGGGTGATCCGTGACACCCAGCTCAATCTGTTCCAGGCCAGGGACGCTGTGTTCCTGGCCCGCTGCCGGCTACTAGCGGCTGAGGTCTGCCGCAAGCAGGGCACCGTTAGCATCAACGACATCCGCGCCGGCATCGAGCTGCCCGCGGAGATGCACCCGTCCGTCCTGGGCGCGGTGTTCAAGACCAAACAGTTCAAGGCCGTCGGCTACACCGAGGCCACCCATCCCCAGGCGCACGCCCGTGTCGTCCGGGTCTACCAGCTGACCAACCAAGAAGGAGAAACGAATGGTCAACAAAGTCACGCCTGACACGATGCTGTCTGCCAGCCGGCTGCCGTCGGTCATGGGCATCAGCCGCTACCGCACGCCCAACGATGAGCTGGAGGCCAGCATCCGCGCCCTGAAGGGCCTGGAGCGGGAGGACATCGGCAATGAGGCCATGGCCTGGGGCAACCTGATGGAGCCGATGATCCTCGAGGACGCGGCCCGCCGGCTCGAGCTGGTCGATCTGGTCATTGACCACCCCACCGCCAGGTTCCACGAAACCCTGCCGCTGTGCTGCAGCCTGGATGGCACGGGCGATGGCCACGGCCAGATCATCACCACCGACCCAACTGCCGGCATCTATGTCATTGGCCAGGACAGCATCCAGCTGGACGGCATCGGGGTGCTGGAGGCCAAGCTCACCTCCATGCCGCCCGAGGACGTGCCGCCCCTGTGGCGCGGCCCCATTCAGCTGCAGGCCCAGATGGACATCGTCCAGGCCAAGTGGGGCGCGGTGGCCACCCTCTACCGCGGCATCGAGCTGCGCGTCTTCCTGTTCGCGCCGCACCAGGCCACGGTCAAAAAAATTGCAGAGGTCACCATGGACTTCCAGCGTCGGCTGGATGCCTGGCAGGACACCGGCACGGTGGACTACTACCCGCCCGCCGATGATGAGAAGTGGCCAGACGCCCGCGGCCCGTTCCCGGTGAGCGCGGAGCCGGCTGTGCTGGATGACAGCTGCGCCGAGCTGGCCGCCAAGATCCTGGCCAAGCGCAAGGAGATCAAGACCATCGAGGACAAGGTCGCCGAGGATGAGGAGAAGCTCAAGAAGCTGCTGGGCGCAGCCGAGATGGGCATCGCCGGCCAGTACCAGATCAGCCGGCCCACCCGCCACTACAAGGCCCAGCCCGCCAAGATGGTGCCGGCCAAGGACGCCTACACCATCCGGCAGTCCACCCTGACCATCAAGGAGGTCAAGGCATGAGCGACCCCATGGATGTCAGCCCCCTCATGGAGGCACACAACCGGGCGCTGGTGGCTCTGCTCAACAGCACCGACATGACCGAGCAGGAAGCCGATGAGGTCATCACCTCCGTGGTCGCCCTGGTTTTCGAGACTCTCAAGCAATACCTACCCGGAGAAGACGTATGCAATTGACCACCACCAACCAGCGCGGCTTCGCCCCCGCCACCATCACCGAGGCCATCCAGTTCAGCGAGATGCTGGCGAAGTCGGCCATGGTTCCCAAGCAGTACCAGGGCAAGCCCGAGGACATCATGGTCGCCGTGCAATGGGGCTATGAGATCGGCCTGGCCCCGCTGCAGGCGCTGCAGAACATCAGCGTCATCAACGGCAAGCCCTCGGTCTACGGAGATGCAGCCATGGCCCTGGTGCAAGCCAGCCCGGTCTGCGAAGGCGTCGAGGAGTACGTCGAAGGGGAAGGCACGCCCAACCCGGTGGCCGTGTGCGTGGCCAGCCGCAAGGGACGCAAGCCGGTGGTCGCCAGGTTCTCCGTCGAGGATGCCAAGCGGGCCGGCCTATGGGGCAAGCAGGGGCCGTGGCAGGCCTACCCCAAGCGGATGCTGCAGATGCGGGCCAGGGGCTTCGCCCTGCGCGATGCCTTCCCTGACGTTCTCAAGGGCCTGATCACCGCTGAGGAGGCCCAGGACTACCCGGCAGAGGACAAGCCCCGCCAGGCCCGCGACATCACGCCCAAGAACCCGCTGGACGCCCTGGCACCGGCAGCCCCAGCCCTGCCTGTCAGCGACCTGGTGGTGATGGAGCAGGCCATGGCCGACACCGTTGACCCGGAGCCGGTCGAGGTTGTTGAGACTGTTGCTGTAGAACAACAAATCACCGACGCGGTGACGGCAGCGCCGCCCGAGCCGGTAGAGGTGATCGGGTTTGCCCTGCGGGTGCCTGGCAAGGAGGCCCCGTTCAGCGTCCACCAGACCATCGACGCATGGGCCGACGCCTACGAAGACCTGGCCGAGAAGACCTGCAAGGCAGCCAAGGTGCCGGCGCGTGATCGCATGACCAAGCTGCGCGAGCTGAAGGAGGCCAATGAGGAAATGCTCAAGAGGGTGGACGCGCCCAAGAAGGTGCGCCACATCGCGGCCTACCAGCAGCGGCTGCGCTCCCTGGGGGCAAGCCAATGACCCCCTTGTTCAAGGGCCTGGCCGTGATCCTGACGGCCATGGGCCTGTGGTTCCTGAGCCTGGTGATCCTGGGCCTGATCGCCAGGGTGACCTACCTGGGGGTGCTGACAGGCTGGCGGCTGATCTAGTCGTCGGACAGTAGCAGCGCCCGCTCGGCCTCGCGTCTCTTGACCAGGCCGGGCAGCACCTTGCCCCCGCCCTTTGTCCAATCCATCAGCGCCTCGCCAGCGCCCGGCCAATCCCCGCGGTTGGCACGCATACGGATCTGGCTGCGCTGCAGGTTGCCTAGCCCAGCATTGAAGGCAAAGCTGACCAGAGCGTCAAAGCTGCCTTGCCGGCCAGCAACGCCGGGAACAAGTCGTAGAACACCGCGTTCAAAGCTGCTGACATCAGTTGCGAATAGCTCGTTGATCTCGTCCTTAGTCCAGACACGGTTGTCTCCTTCAGCGAGCGGGAACTCCTTTCGGATCATCCCGGCATAGCCTTCCTTCTTGACCATGGGCAGACGGATCTGCTCCTGGTACAGCACATGGCCGTAGCCAATCGTCCAGATGTGGGCAGGGCACAGGTAGGGCCGGTTGCGGCAGCCCTCGTACCTGTGCATCAGCTCCGCGCCGGCGTGGCTGAGTTTCACTTCTTGAACCCGCGGCTGCCGAACCAGAACCCGATGATGCCGCCCAGCATGGCCATCTCGTCGGAGCTGAAGATCAGCTCGCTGTACTTGATGACATCGTCGATGCTCTTGATCAGCTCGGGGTGGTTCCACAGGTAGAAGGCCAGGAACCCGTTGATGGCCATCAGCTCCAGCACAAACAGGTAGGTGATGGTCGGGCGCACCGTGCCGATGTAGTTGGCCACCCACTTGCTGGCCTTCTCTAGCACTTTCTTGTCATGCTCCTGAGCGCCTTGCGTCATGGCCGCCTCGGTCTGCATGGCGATCTGGTCGGAGCGGATCTCCTCGACCTTTGCCTGGGCAGCAAAGCCCTGGGCCGCCAGCTGCAGCTCGCGCTCGGACTGCACGCGGGCCAGCTCCAGCTCATGCTTGTGGTCTTGTTTGGCCTGGAAGTAATCCAGGAGCTTGGGCAGGCCGCCGAGCAGGATGCCGCCGAGGGTTGAGAGTAGAGAGAGCATCAGATCACCATTGCATAAACAAGCAGCGCGGCACCGCCCACGCCAACCACCACGCTGCCGTAAAGCAGCGGCATCATCACAGCCAGTATTGCGGCGCTGGACAGGACGATGGCGAGCTGCAGGGCCATGCCTGCATAGGAGAACCAGGGGCTTCTGTTCTTGGCGACATCGCGGTCAGCCTCGGCACGCTTGGCCTTCTCGCTGATCTCCTCCATGTCGGCCTTCTGTCTGGCGGCCTTGTCCGCTTTGCCGGCCTCCTCGTAGATGACCGAGCGGATGTTCTTGGCCTGGTACCAGGCCCACAGGTTGTTGGACTCGATGGTCTTGTTCAGCACCCGGCTGGAGTTGCTGCCGCCGAAGTAGCCGTTGATGGCCAGCAGCAGGGCGAACAGGGAGATGGTGATGGCAGCCCAGGCCTTGACGTAGGCCTCGCGCTCGGAGCGGCTGGAGGTGGGGGTGGGTCTTGCAGGGAAGTTCATAGTCCTAGCTTGTTCAGAATCGCTGCGACGATCTTGTCTCCGATCTCTTGGGGCAGCACCTTGAGGATGTCGAGGAAGACCCACACGCCACCCAAGTAGCAGCACAGGCGCAGCCACTTGTCGAAGCCATCTCGGGCTTCTTTCCAGGGGTCGTTGTCGTCGGGCATCTCATACCGACATCAAGAACTTGACCAGTAGCCAGCCGCCGCTGCTGACGATGACCACGGCGATCACGATGCCGATGGCCAGCTCGCGGAACTCCTGCTGCTGGCGCTTGCGCCTGGCCTCGACAGCCTTCTCATGCTCGGCCTCGGCCCGGTCTGCAGCATCCATCTCGGCCACCCGCTGCATGATCTGCTGCCAGACATCCATGTTGTTGGAGCTGAAGAACAGACCCTTGAGCTGGTTCTCAAAGTCCTTCTGGGCCTTGATGGCCATCTCGATCTGGACAGCAGCGCCCAGGTTGGAGCCGCCCTTCTTCTTGGCCTGGCGTGCTGCCTGCACGGCGGTGTGCTTGGCCTCAAAGTAATTGCCAAGCAGCGGCCCCAGGCTGGCCACGTTGTCGGTAGTGCTTGCCGCCATCTTGACCATCTTCACGGCCTTGTTCACAGCAGCCAAGGCGTCCATCGGGTCAATCAGCGGCAGCATCTTCAGCCTCCTTTTAGATGGCCGGCGACCCAGGCCACAGCAGCACCGACCGAGCTGGCGATGGTCATGCCCATCCAGAACCCGCCCTTGCTCTTGTTGGCAAGCTCAAGCAGCTCTGCGATCTGGCCTTCCATCTTGTCAATCTTCTTGTCCATGTTCTGCACGCGCTCCCACAGCACGCCATAGCGAACAGGATCAATCTCTCCGTGTTCCATCTCTCAAGTCCTCCTTACGGATTCTGTACAGGATCATCCGCAGGCAGCGGCTGGTTGCCCTGCGCCAGCCACGCGAGGTACTGCTGGTAGTCCGTGTTCGCTTCATCGAAGGGGATCATTGCAAGGTCGGCGATGCGCTTTACGAACGATGCGGTGACACCACCTGGCCCAAGAAGGTTAACAAGCTGATACATGATCAAAGCTCCGCATTTGCTGCATAGTGAAAGTAATAGACGTTACCGCTAATAGCGGAGCCGGTTGGATTCGTCCCCGCTCCCAATTGCTTTGTGTTACCAGCCCCGATTGAGTAAGTAACATTCGCCTGCGTTGCTTCTGACCAAGCCTGTCCTGCAGTACCGTTGTTTGGAGTCCAGACCGACACAGTAGGAGCCGCCCTCATCGGGACAGGGAATCGGTACATCGTTGCTTGAGAGGTGCCGCTGTTGACGACAGTTGAAACCACGCCTTCAAAGTAAGAGGCGCCGCCCTTGCTTGGCAGAGTGTTTATCTCCACGTTCGTGTGGTAGTAGCGAGAGCAGAGCTGCTGCTCTTGGGTTAGCGACCTGAAGTCGAACGGCGTGGCCGCCGATCCCTTCTCAAGCTGGACGCCGGTGATGTAGAAGGTGGCTCCGTTGGTGCCGACCACGCTAACTGCGCCTGTAGCCGCCGTATAAGTTGCAGCAGCCCAAGACCCAGCAGGGCCGCTGAAGGTACTGCCAGCGCCAAGACTGAATCCAACACGAATACCAATCCCGCTGTCAGTCAACCAAGT